>JAAUYG010243285.1_pt1 | contig 13341 bp, 17 predicted proteins | sample 7278091 | NCBI WGS metagenome assembly JAAUYG01 (sample SAMN14350201, study PRJNA611818) | marine sediment metagenome | isolation source: surface marine sediment (0.6m) | place: French Polynesia: Moorea | collected 2018-08
GGCAACCGTTTTCGACCTTACATTGTCTGTGCTTACTTCTTCCCATGCAGTGCGTGCACAATGAAACTCAAAAAGAAACAAAACAAAACAAAAATTCGCTGCATGCTGCGCACTAGTACCGTAGATGTGTTCGTCGTTGAAGGTCGCTTCCACCGTGTATCTGAAGCACGACGGTTTGGGTGTGAAGAAGATGCGGAATTTGCCGCTGTGCCCGTCCACGCCTTCCAGGTAGTTAGGAATCCTCTGTCCTGTGTTCGCGCACTTCACAATGATTTCCAGGTTCCCCGCTCCAGCGTCTGATGCATCAACTTTCAAAAACAAAACATTGTTCAAAGTTTATGAATCCTGGGTCTCACTTGTGTTAGTTTTTGAGATGCACTCGTACGACATTGCAACCTGGTTGAAAGGTTTCTACCCCCTTTCCACCTCTGGACATCAAAGACAGAGTCATCCCCGTGTAATCGGCTTATTTGAAAGCCCCGGAAGGTTATCTCTCCACAACGCAAAATTAGCTGCACAACTAGAAAAACTGCCCAATGTGAAGAAACCAGCTGCAAACAGATTCGAATTAAACATGAACCACTGTATCGTAGAATTGAAACGCCTCCTGGCTTACCAAAGAAGACGATGTCCTCGCCAGGGATTCCATCTAGATCCACCTGTTCACTCATCTCGTCTCGGTACAGGCGCACCTTGGTCAGGTCGTACACCCGGCAGCGGAACGGGCTGCCCACCACGTGCTTGTCGCCGTACTTGACGTCTATGGTGTGCACGCCCAGTTCCACAGGCATCCACTCTACCTTCCACCCACTCAAGAAGTGGCCAGACATGCGGAAGGGGATTTCTCTCTTGAATGGCGGTGGACCTGCGCAAAGAGAATGAGCGACTTCCATTGTCAGAGAGATTTTGTCAAGTTGTAATTCAATAAACTTTTGTGTTGCCTTTCACCTATATTGTTCGAGGACCCGCACATCCTGTGTCCCAGGTTTAATCTTTCCTGACTGAGAAACTTGGGGAACACTGTGAGAAATAAGTCGCGCACCTGTTATTTTCACGAAGGCGTTTGCCCTGTACAGCGCCTTGGATGGATCAATGGAAATTTCAGCCTGTTTGTTGATGGGACTCGCTTCCAGGCACTTCCCTTCTGTTGCAACTCGGGTCGAGTCCTCCATTTCAACGTAGAATGGAGATCCTGAAAGAACAGAGCAATAACATAGGCCCTAGATCTAAGAGAACCTCAGGATTGGGCATGTCCTTTCAGCACTGTTAGTTTTCCGGATTTTTCTCTCACCTGGAACTGCCTCTCTGGAAAACGTCACGTACACCAGATGTCTGACAGGGTCTCTGGGCGTGAAAGTCACTTTGTAAACGTCGTTTCCTGAATTTACTATTTTGGTTGATATCTTTTTGCTGACGGCTTGCACTTGAACCTCCACGTTGCCCATGCCTGCTCGACTGGCATCAACTGCAAAAGAATGCAACACTCCAGTGAAAAAAGGAATTTAGAAACGTAAGAACTTTTTTTCGTGACAAATAAAACAGCAAGGTTCTGCTTCTAGTTCTGGTTCTCAATGATCTCACCTTCAAATGAATACGGTTTGCCGACTTCTCCCCTGTGCAGCTTACTGATGTAGATCTGCTTGATGTCATACACTTCGCAGGCGAAGGGACTGCCTAACAACAAGATGTCACCCACTGTCACGTTGATGCAGTGAGGCCCGATTTCAATAGGAATGAACTCAGCTCGCAGTCTTCCGTCCCCGGCCGGTTCCACACGAGCTCTCAGCATTCTGTCCGACGGCGCTGTAGCAATGAGAAAGTAGGTCACGCAAGGTCTCACACAACTGAAGATGTCCTGTTCTTGAAACTATCAGAAGTTTCCACTCAGTGATGCAAATGTGTATTTCTTTCTAAGGCCTACCGGTATTTTTAGCTATCTACACTTACCAATAACTTCCACAAGAGCTGTCTCTGCGATGGCGCCTGCTTTCCTGGGGTCAATGTTCACGACGGCGGGCTGACCCAGCGGCGTTCTGATCAGGCCGCCTCCCAGACTGTGCGTCTTGCCGTGTCCAGTGACCTCACACGTGAAAACACTCCCTGTCACCAAACACGGGAAACTCGTCAAACCACAAAGATAGACGCGTTGACAAAATGTCATCGGGACACTAAAAAGATCATTTGTTCGCAGGAAAAGGTTAATGTTGTTTTTAATGTCTTTCAACATCCACAAAAGAACTAAATCAACGTGCAAAAATGTACTTACTATTTTACAGCAAAATCCTCATGCAGGCACAACAAAAGCGGAAAATATCCAGAAAAACACGCCGCCTAGTGTCCATCATGCAAAAGGAATCCACGAAAGAAGGTCACAGGTTCAGACACGTCGTGTGACAAACCTCTCTGTCCTGTCAGGGCATTTCATGGTCAAAAGCTCACTGGAGAAAAGTCTTGTCCATGCTTAACTCCTATCATTTCAGACTCCAAAAGAAACCGTTTTCATGCAACGCGATTTGTGTCATTTGTGCATGCATTTTCCTGCACAGCCCTTCTCTCCTCTTCGCTGGTAAAACAGTCCTATTCTCATGCATTCCATGCCGAAAACCTGACGACATTGCCCTATCTTGCCCGTCGTGCTTAATGATTCAAACAAAAGTCCATCTATGGTACCAGAGGCCAACAAGAGGCCAGATGAATCCATACCTGGCACAGCGTCGCCGTTGAATTTGACACTGATCATGTGGGTCTCCGCGACCTGCGGGGTGAAGGACACCTCGAACTTGGCATTACCCTCGGCCTTGACGAAATTAGGCACATTCTCCGACCCAGCGGACACGATGATTTCCAGATTGCCAGCTCCAGCTCGACTTGCATCGACTGAAACAGTGAAGAAAATAGCCATCAAATCATGCATCATAGAACAGTTCAAACCAAGACTTGCCCACAAATGATTATCCTGGCGTGTCTGACCCAAAAACAAGGAAGTGTTGGCAAAAAAAAAAGAGAAAAACTTACTGTTGAAGTACGCTGGCTGGCCGACCCGAGCGGATTTGATGTTGGAGACCGTCACTTTGCTGGCGTCCCAGGCTCGCGCCGTGAAGGGCGAGTTCTGGATCTGCATTCCGTGGTACTGCACCTCGATACGGTGATCTCCCACCTCGGTGGCCGTCCACTCAGCCAGGATGTGGCCGCTGCCCTGATCACGCAGCCCGGGAATCACCTCGCCTCCGCTGGGTCCTGAACCAAAACAGTGAGATCAGTAAAACTCAGTAAATTTGCTGCAGACTGAGAAGTAAAGTCAGAAAAAGCTAAGTGCAAAGTTATTCACATTTAGTGCCCCGCGCCCCAGAAAGGTCTGAACAGAATAGAAGAACAGAAATGTGCACACGATGTAAACTTTTTCCAATCCACACACGTGTCCGCGCTGAACAAAAAGAAACGAACAAAAACAAAATTGATTGTCTTCCACCTTTCAGACAAAACCCCAAGAAAATGACAAATGTGTGGACATTGCCGTCGGAACGCCTTCAAAGTCGCAAACAAAAAAGTTTACCTTTCCTTTTCACAGAACAGACGTTCCCAAACACCTATGTTGCCGATTCCAGCCACCCAAGATGTTAGTGTGTTAGTTACATGTGCTGTTCAAAACAGAAATCAAAACGTCAGTGCAGGCGTAGAAACAGAAAATATGCTGGTGTGTGTTGCTGTCCACCATTTTCCTTGAAGGCTGAAATTTGGAAAGCGGAGCGATGGAGAATTTCACACAGAGAAATCTGTACAATGATCTGGAGATTACGCCGCACTGTCCAGAATCCCTGGTGTCATGATGATCGTGAGGAAGAATCCTGGGTTTGTGTTGAAGAATCAAAGCAACAAACCATCACCATGCAGGGGTGAGTGGAACGATTACAGACTGACCCTTCTCAAACCACACCCAGAAACTAGTTCTACATCCAGAAACTAGTTCTACATCCAGAAACGACTTCCACACCCAGAAACGACTTGGCTGGATTCTTACCGAAAATCTTGACTTCGAAGTCATTGACGTGAGCGCCGGGCGCGTTGATGCTGAAGCGGGAGGGCGTGCCGCAGCGCACCAGACTCAGTCCGTCTCCCGACGCCGTCACCTTGGACGCGTCCAGCACACGGAACGAGAACGGGCCGCCTGCAAGTGTAAATCAAGCACAATTAAGGTTCGCGGTGAGCGCGTGACACAAAACAGTATATCTTTTTCATTGAGGGTAACAGGCAGTCTCTTGACAGCAAAATTAACATCCTCGTTCAGCACGACGAAGATTTGCGTAAATTTCCAAAAAGGAGAATACACATTCAAGGTCGCGTGTTACTTCCGCATGTGACCCTCGCTCAACTCTTCAATCCGAGGGCTATTCCTGGTTGAGAGTTTTTATTCACGAACTCCAGTTGAAAATTCATATCATCAAGGAAAACAAAGTGAGCCGTGTTGTCTAGCCCTCCAGGTCGCCACGGTCTTTTTTCACCCTGGGATAATTATTTGTAAATTACGTGTTGTACAGACTGGTGGAAAAGGAAACGCCTCTGAGGACGGTTTTTCCTCAGATTTCGCATGAATTAATGTTCTTGAGGAAGTGCAGAAAAACATTTTCCGTTTTTGACTTCGTACTTTTTTGGGCTGGACAATTTTTTCGATGCATCACTGATGAATTATCTTGCAGCTTTCTGCGCAAGTCACAACACGGTCTTGTGAGACATGAAATGTCAATTTCACAATTTGAAGAACATCACGAAAGATAGAATTCAGAAGTGTAGATCTACTCCCAAAAATTGTTCACTTTGCAGATCGCATAGTGACGAAAGTATAGCCTTTTTCTCACCTATGACGTGTTCTCCATTGAAGGTGACGGAAGCACTGTGCGGTCCCTCCTCCATGGGAGTGTAGGACACCTCGAACTGTCCCGGACCGATCTGACGGACATGATTCTGGATGTTGCGCCCGCCAGCGGAAGTGATCGCGATCTCCATGTTGCCTTCGCCTGCATCGTTCACATCAACTGCAACAGAAAACAAGATAAAACGTGAACAAATCGTCGGTCTTTGCAGCTTGTGGATGTTACAATGTATCTGTGGTCCATAATTTTTTTTTTCAATTCAGTTGTCTTCTCCGCAAGACAGGGAAGTGTTTTCGCCCAAACTGTTAGTGAATGCGCGCTTCTGGGGTTGACGTGAGGTAACGTTACTGTCCTGTCCAAACATATCCATCTCACAAAAGGCAAGTCATAAAACTAAATGATCGAGCAAGTGTGTCGACCACACAACGCAAACCAAAACCTGTTTAGAGCCAAGACAGAACAATTTTGGTGCCAGAAGTATTTCTGGTGGGATGGCATTCATGGTCAAAAAAGTTTCGAGAAAGAATGCCGTCCGAATTCCCGTTTGTATGGGAAAGCTCAAAACAGACGTGTCCTTGAGATTAAAGAACAGTCGTAAAAAACATGGTTCAGTCCTTTGACAACCTGGTGTTCCGAATGAACTAAGACATTGTCAACTCTGTCACAACATAATCCTGAGCTTTTTATCAAATCCCTTTGCACTGTGACAACTCACGTTTCTAGATCGGTGAGCCTGAGAAAATAACTCCAAAAGCAACACAATCCAAAACGACAATGAAGACAGCTACCAACCTGAAAACTTATCTTTGACTCCAACAGCACCATTGCGAATATGTCTGACTTTGACTTTCTTGATATTGAACAGGTTCGTGACGGGAGCAGCTCTGCTGCTGCGAATAACAGGTGGGGTGAATCTCTGAACCTGGGGTTCAGGAATTTGACTCGGGTAATACTGATTGTCAATATTTGGGGTCGGAGCAATCCTGGTGTTGGGTACTGCGCCATTGGCCGTGGAATCGTATTCATTGATGAAGACGTAATTGCGAAAGGTCTTTTTGCCCTGCTTTTTGCTCTGCTTGGGTTTGGTTGCGGGTGAGGCGTTGTACGGCAGGTGGCCGTTCTGCAGTGCGGCTGCGTGCGCCGGCGCGGGCGGGGACGCTGCTCTAGGCGGCGTCGGGGAAGGCGCCTGGCGTTGCCCATCTGGTTTGCGTATCACGTATTCCAGAGTGGTCGTGGTGGGCGGTGAAAACAGCTGCTTGTTCGTCACCGGGGCGTCCTGCTTCGCGCGATCCTTCCACTGTTTCACAGTTGCCGGTCCTGCGGCGTACGTCGTCGCGTCCCCTGAACGCCCACTATCCTTCAACGGAATGTCCGACTTGAACATCTTCGTCAGCCCCTTAATGGACTTGAATCCTCTTCTTTCTCCTCTTCCACTCGCCATGGCACTTTAGTTTCCTTTTTTCACTTCACATTAACGGTACTTTTTACCCCCATACCAGCACTGAAGACCATATGAACATCACTTGTCATCACACTGCCTGTGGGAACACAAATGATCTTGGCTCCTGATCAAATTTCAAGTGAGTTCCCGAACAAGGTGAAAACATTGACCAAGTTGTTACATTTCTCCCCTGTCTGTCTATTCAATACAGCCGCCAGAAAATATTATTCTTCTGGTGAAGATATCTTCAGAGAATGACTTGTTTAGTAGGCATGCATCAGTTCACATTTTCCCCAGCATTTTCGTGTGGTGTTCGGGCTTTTCTATGTTGACTCATTCTCCAGTAAATTTATGCAAGTCAAACTGCCATCCAAACGATAGTCCAACACACACAGCCCCTGTCGGGTGAATCTCAAGATGAGTCCCATTTCGCTAGATAAGCAAATCCATCAATGGTGCAATTTCAGCAACACAATGTTCTTTGGAATAGACAGCCACAAGCACAACTGTGAATTGGTAGAACTTTTTGCCCCTCCTACGAAGGAGTTGATAAGTTGCAAGAAGCAGCGAACTGTAGCCAGAGCATACATGTCACTGGCAGGAAATCAGCCAGCCATTGCACGTTGCTCTGAGCCCATATTTCTTGCTTGGGTGGGCAAGCGGGCGATGTGAAACGGGTGTAACACAGAGCCAGCAGAGCCCAAATATCAACAAGAGCCAAGCGCTGTGAGTGAGACATGAGGACAAGCCTTTTTAACCCTGCCTTCACCTCATGCAAACAAGGCACTTAAGGGTAGGGTATGAGTCTACCCGAAGTTACCCCCTTTTGAAATGTGTATCAGGTACACCCCCATTGCAAACGGGGCAAACAAGGAAGGAGTAAATATTTGGATGCAAGTTCATGGGATTGGTACATAGGCGATGCACGAAGCACACAACACACCACAGGAAGATCTCATTGCGGCACTCTTGTGGTTGTTCAGGATCTGAAACCAAAACCTGAGCTCTCTTTGACGTCTTTGCCATAGAATATCCTGAGAAACGTCCACCTTTGTTGGTCTCCCGATTCAGTTGCAGTGAGAACGAGGACTCCTATTCCACTGTGAAAGCGTAATCTGCCCAAATCAAAGTCAGACCACCTGCACAGCTACAGGGAAATTCTTCTTTCCCTTTTTCTTAGACTAACTTTCAGACTGTCAGATTTGTGTTCTTAGTTCTTCAAATTTTTCCTTTTCCAACAATTGACCTCTCAGGATTCCTTCTATGACCTACTTCCACAGTTGATCAGAAATGAGGACATGAAACCTCAACACACGATGACAGCAGGCAAAATGCACGCCGCAACTGTCCCAAGCCCTTCGAAAACTGTTACCCTGAACATCAAGTACAGTTCCTTGTGGCTTCCTGGTCAGGACAAGCCTGTATCTGCCTTGCTCTGAATAAATTTCTGAAAGAGATAGTGGTCTGAACTCACCAGTGAATGCTGAGCGTCGTCCCACGATTCCATCTCCGATGCCGCGCACCATCACCCGACTGGTGTCGAAAGACTTGGCGAAGAATGGTGACCCAGGTATGGGACTACCAGCATAATCCACGTCAATTCTGTGTGTTCCTGCAACGAATAGATTGGTTGTACACAGACATTCGTGCAAGGTTTATGAGTTTAGTCTGTGAAATTTACCAAGCAGTGCCTGTTTCAGATTGTGTTTTCCTTACCTACTTCATCGCTGTGGTAGGCAACTTGGAATCCGGATTGGGGAGAACCTTCTACATGAACGGGGAGAATTTTGCCACTGGGGGCTGAAACAAGCATTCAATAAGAAACACAACATCAGCTGAAAAAGTCTCCGGCGTCCACAAGAAAAGCGCAACTGTGTAAAAACAACGCATTGTCGGATGATGAGGCGGGCGCTGAACCTTTAGGTTCTTTATCTCCGGTCAAAAAGTTTCTTGAAAGTACTGGCCCACTTTGAACACCCAGAAATGCAATTTCTCTGCAATAAAGCGATTTATGAAAAGACACGCGTTTCTAATAATGGCCCTCTCTTTCCACAAATCCATATTCAAAAAAACATGTTGTATATCACAGGCAGTCCTGACTGTCAACAGTATGAATAATTTTTTCAGTGATGAATGTAAAATTCCACTTTCAAATTTCTGGATGATTTTGATGAAGGCGCAGGGAGATGAAGAGAATGCTGGGACAGGTGCTGGTGGAAGGCTGGCTGCAAGGTGATTGGTCAGAGGCCCATTATTAGAACAGCATGTGGCGCCACCTCTTAGACAAAACTCCCACAACTATACAAGATTAGCTAAACCCATCAGCGATGATAATTCGGAAGTTCTATAGTTCAACTACAGTTGTGAAAATGTCAACCTTGTTTTTTCAAAACTTTTGTTTGAATTTTTGTGTCTTCAAATGTCACAAAAGACACTTCTTGTCATCCCAAGAACACTGAAGTGTTGCCCAAAGAAGACTTTTGTTTTTCTTCCAAAGGAAGGCTGACAGTTTCGCTGCCAAAAAGTAAATTTTAAGACTGTGCCAACAGAAAAGCACAAAAAACACGAACCATGATATTGGTGTATGTACAAGTGAATATACGTGATTCCGCACAAAGGAAGCACGTTGACGCGCGTGGAAAGGAAAGGAAGTGGACAAAAAATCATTGCCATGGAGCAGCGCGTTTCGCGTGTGGGTCACCCATTCTAATCTGGCCCACAATTTCCTGTGTTGGCTTATTTTGTTCTGGAAATGACAGCGAAAGTTGGGGGGATAACTTCAGGGTCTCTCAGTTGTGTCACCCTCCAACTGAATCATTTGACTGTCTTGAACATTTTTTGGAAGACCATTGATTGTGATTGTTGACTTTTGTACCATCCATGCATGCATGGTCCATTATTTCAGAGCAGTTTCATACATACTTTCCCCCAGAATTTCAATTTTCTGTCTTTCTTTCTTTCCTTTTTTGACTGCTGAAGTGCTTTGTGAACAGACTGGATATTGTGGGAGAGGTCTGCTTTCTCTTTTTCCTTTTTGTCAAGGCTCTTTTGGAGAAAAATGTCATGTTCAGCGAGCACAGTGGATTTAAGAAAGAGTGCGCAAACGTCAAGAGATAAAAACACAAAACAACAAGCACCAGAACTGGTTAGTAAAACAAAGATACAACGTTAAGAGGGATCTGAAGTTTGCATTCATAAAATCAAAACTTACTCTGATAGACAACACCAAAGACTTCCTTGGGGATCGCCTAAGACCCTGCCTTGTAACAGACTTGCTCAAAATGCAAACATTACTTTTTAACAAAACCACCAGTTGCAGTAGTAAAAATAGACATTCTCTGGAAATATGAATGTGGAGGGGGACACCCAAAGGTATGACAAATCTCTCTGGCATACACCTGTGAACAGTTTTTGCTTGAAACAGGATGGTTGTGTTGAGAACTAAGAACCATTCATTGCATGGATGCTCTGACAAACAATAACGCAACAGTACACACACAAACAGCATACATACCACACTCATTCCTGTTACTCAATGCAGCACACAATGACATTACACAAAAAGCGGTCAGGCGTTATGGCATAGTATATGACATTTCCATAGTGATGTGTATCGAAGATGGTGTCAGTAAAAAACAAGGACTTTTAATTCGTACCTCATCGAGGATAGACCATTGGTTGGAGGTAAGGGACACGAAAAGCAAGATGTCAAAGCAGTACACAATTGACTACAGTGCTGTGTGCGGTGCAGTGGCAGATCCAGCAAAATAATGGACAAAATAAAAACAGAAAAGCCGAAGACAACTGTGCACGAGGTGCAAGGACTTTGTGGTCAAAAATGAAATGCGAAGGAAAAAAGTTCCTGTGTGCGAAATGCTGCAACTGCGCACACAATCATAGTTGTATCCACATTAATTTTCAATGCAGAAAAAGAGGGCCAACTTTAATTTTCTTCAAAAATAATTAATTTTCCAGATGACTGACACCAATGAAACGAAAAAGATTAAGCACAAAATCTATTCTGCTTGAAACTCCCTGGATCATGCAATATGCTGGGTGAAGGCAGAATGTTCTTTTTTTCTCTCAATCCACACAGAGAACAGTTCTGTGGTATTATTCCGAAGAAATTACACGTGCGCTTACAACATGTTACTGGATCTGTGTTATCGAAGGTCAGAAAAATGGTGAACCAAAGGAAAATGCTCTGGATTTGAAAACCTAGGGACTACTGATCTGATTTTACCAACTGGGCATGCGATTCAGAAGAAAATATATACCAAGGGGTTCTGGGTACTAGCTAACTGGACATTAAAATATTTTAGTGAATGGAATGGTCATCCAATCATCACAACAGCGCGTTTGATTTTTGCCAACATTCCTACCCGAGATGTCACTTCAAAACTGAAAGTCAGAGAGCTGCTTGAATACATGCAAATCTAAACTGCTTGTCACAAAATGCATAACAGAGACCTGCGGTAAGAATGATAAAAGTCACATTTGTTTGAAATGGAAGTGGAAGCCGGAAACTTACACGTGACACGGACTTGAAGGTCAGCGTCTCCGGCTGACTGCGTGTTGACGCGGAAGTAGGAAGACCTGTTGACGGCGACCTGGCGGATACCCTCGCCCTGCACCGTGACACGGGACGTGTCCAGAATAGGAACCTGGATGGGACAGCCTACGAATACAAACAACAGGCTTAACTCAAGAACAAGCTACAACAAGGGGCTGAATGCAAACACGGAAGGTTGATGCAACCAAGTTGCAAAGTTGAAACATTTTTGCAAATCAGATATTTCAGGACATAGATTCTATTTTGCAAGAAAAGACTTTCTTGATGATCCCAAGAAACTCCCATGCAAAAGGCCCCATTGTATTGTGAAACAAGACACCTCAAAGTGCTTCTTCATGCAGTGAAATTTCCAGCAGTGGAATCAACACGAAAGTAGGTCAGGATGTGCAGCTTACGCGGAATCAATTCGCCGTTGAATTTGATGTCGATGATGTGGGTGCGCGCATCGCGGGGCACAAAACTGACGATGAAAACGCCTTTCCTCGACATCTTCACCGTGTTGGGTACGGAGCCCCGGTTCACCATGATCTCCAGCTGTCCCTCGCCCGCCTGAGTCACATCAACTGCAAACCAAACACAGCGCGGTTTGACATGGAGCCCAGATCTTTCTGCGGCACAACTGTGGTCCTGGTTATGTTGAAAGAAATTGCTCTTCTCTGCGTGGAATTCTTGTATTTGTGTTTTGAGTCTCACATATAGAGTCATCACGCAGCCAGAAATGAATCTTGCAAGAATCGCAGGACTTACTTTCGAATTCCACTGGTTTCCCGACCATGCCGTTGCCCACGCCGGAAACGCGGATGGCGGATGGATCGTAGCACTTGGCAGTGAACGGGCTGTTGTTCACAGCAACGCCCTCGTACATCAGCTCAATCAAGTGGTTTCCTGGGAAACAGTGAAATGCGTTTTATCTCCATTCTTTTTGCATTCTTTTTGCAAATTGTGCACACGGAATGGTTCTCTTGGAAAACATCTCTTTGGCCTGTTTCATGCACGAAAATGATGCTGTTTTCTCACAAGAGATGACAAAATGATACATCTACATGTTCCAAGCATTCACTTACCGACCTCCATGGGAGCCCATTCCACCCTGTACACACCGTTGTACTGATTCAGGACCTGGCATGGGACAGTCCTGTGCGATGGTGCTACAAAAAAGAAGCAACCCTTGTAGAAGCTTTCTTGTGCTTATCAGAAAGAGTAACTTTGTCATTGCTGATGAAACTTTTGTGGAACCAAGTGAATGTTTCTGTTATCATCCATCCCAAAGATGCAATCTGCGTTACAGTGAACAGGGCGACTTCATCCACACAAGTACGGTACGGCCTAACAAGGCGTGAACTACGTACACGTGATGGTGGCCTGCACGTTGGCGTCGCTGGGCGCACCAGGACCGACTCGGACCTCGAACACGGCGGGGTGACGAACCTGCACCAGCTGCAGGCCCTGCCCCGTGGCCGTCACGTGCGCCGCGCTGCGGATATCAACCCGCCACGGACTTCCTGTAAAACAACGATCTCCAAACATCAACCAGTGAAACAAAAAGATGGTTCATTTGAAAGTTCGCAGACATGGCTCAGAACCGAAACATGTTTGCCTCATATTTCCTTTTGCCAGAGATTTTTAAAAGAAAAGAGACTCGCAAGATCTGACAGTACAAAGATATATATAGAAGGCCAGAGAAAGGGTCCATCTTAAGAGAACTAGCTACCTAACAGTCGAGTTCAGCAGACGAAGTCAAGATTTCTAATTCTAACAATTGGCCTATTTTTGTCAGAAATGAGTTCAAAGAATTGAGAAAGAATCATTTGACTGGCTGGAATAATCTGAAGAAAATGTGTTTGAAGATGAGGAAAACAGTCAGATTATCTTTTGTTTTCACCTGGAACACAGATAACAGACACACAAGCAACGAACAAGCAAAAGACGTCAAGATGGTCGGAGCGCGAAGGAAGAATAGAGGAACTGCAGCAAAAGCTAAGCCAGGAAAGTTAGACGCAGGGCGAGACAATACTGTACCTGGGACTTCCCTGCCATTGAATTTCATCTGGATAAGATGGGTCATTGCATCCTTGGGCATAAACGAGGCATGGAACTGTCGGTTGCCTCGGTTTTGTACGCTGCAGGGGATTGTGCCGTCGTTGACCATTATCTCCAGGTTTCCTGATCCAGCGTGGGCTGCGTCAACTGTGTGGAAGTTAGTCACAAGCAACGGGGTTATTTACAGACGCCTGGGGAGAGTACTCCGCGAATGCCTACCTCTGATGATGCGGCCATTAAACTTCATCTGAATCAGATGCGGGATAGCTTCTTTGGGCATGAACGAGCCGTGGAACTGGCGATTGCCTCGGTTCTGAACACTGCACGGAATCGTTCCATCATTTACCATGATTTCTAGGTTACCAATGCCAGCCTGTGCTGCGTCAACTAGTGTAGAGAGAATCAACATTTAACTTCAA
>JAAUYG010284947.1_pt1 | contig 13339 bp, 16 predicted proteins | sample 7278091 | NCBI WGS metagenome assembly JAAUYG01 (sample SAMN14350201, study PRJNA611818) | marine sediment metagenome | isolation source: surface marine sediment (0.6m) | place: French Polynesia: Moorea | collected 2018-08
ATATGTGTCATGTGACTTCTGGCCATAAAAATGTAAACAAATGCATGTGTATGGTGGGCGATAATAGGGGCGTACATAGTTTCGGGTAAATCACCTCAAGGTCCCTTGGGCCTATTTTTTTTCAATTGCGATGATTGAAAACGATTCGTGCTTTTTTGTGCAGGTTGTTGGCAGTCGAGGACCAATAGAGATGGACCCGCGCGCAACTATGGGGAAAGATGCAGACATCAGAGGCGTGGGCTTGCTTGCTTCTGACATTGTGAGTGTTTACGTCAGTCCATGTTCAGACTTACAAGAAAGTTCATCCGTAGCAAGGGGCGGCCTTATGGAGTCATGTACGTGTCATCGTCATTGTGGAGAACCCCCCCTCCCGGGGGTAGGGTTGACACAGGGATGCTTGACACAGGGGAGGGAGTGGGCTTAATGCAAGGGGGATGCTTGATGTGGGCGATCACAAGACTCGGACTGCACGCTGATCCAGCGCAGACTACTTGTTTTGTGTTGTTTCAGAGTGAATTCGAGTCAATGGGGTCACACCTGACTGCAGGATTTGAAGCAGGTAAAGTTTGTTCGAACTCAACAAAAACAGATTTCTTTGTGCTTCTTCTTTTGTATGTGGCAGTTCGGGCGCTTGCCTGCTGATCAATGGGTTCCTTGTTCGAGCCCACCAGCTCTGCCATTGGTGAAAGTGAGCTCTTCCCAAACAACATCCACTTCACAAGCCAGTCATACAAAGGACAGTCCCATTTTGCTTGATGGCATCAATGTGAAGGCCATCCAGACATCATGTCTTTGAGAATTGCTGGGATAAGCGTGCTTTGTCTGACGTTTTAAGGCCGAGCGCGGCTGTAAGCCTAGACGACCTTATGGAGTCATGTATGTGTCATCATGTTGGACCCCCTCCTGACTCTGAACCCTCCCTGACCCCGACCCCTGCACCCTACATCGCCCGACTTCCAAAGACAATTGGTGAGGTGTTTTGTTGACATCTGTTTGCAGGTTGGCTGACGCCCGTGGTCGGGAAGACGTTTCCTCTGAGTGACGTGCGTCAGGCGCAGGAGGAAGTGATAGAACACGCCGCTGGAACTCGCGGGAAAATTGTGCTGTCTGTCGACTGACGGAACACGACGGAAAAAAAAAACTTTTTCTGGCCCCTGTGACATTTGCTTTCTGGGGTGAATCTCCCCCACGACCAGATAGCACCAGATTTGGCAAGTGACAAAGACGAGATATGAAACAAGCAACGCATTTGATGTACATGCAACGTAACATTGTATGTGTGAGCCCGTGTTCATTGCAATGTGGTCTGCCACTTGGAAAGTTTCCTTTTGTGTTGGAGGACAACAACACCACTTGCTCTCAGGTGAAGTTTCCAGCGATAAGTCAGTGTCAAAGATGAAATAAAACGGGAATTACCAGTCCATGCGTCTTATCTTATCAGTTCTCCACAAGTGGGTTGTGAGCATTTCCAATTGAACCCTGACTGTTTTCTTCAAGAGAACGAGATCTGATTGCGTTCTGAAGACCAGGACGTTGGGCCATTTTCAGCATCTGGATTTTCTCCAACTGTCATTTGTTGCAGAAAAGAAAGAATAAACACAAACGTACACTTCCCAGGTAAAAATGCGTTTTCATGATTCTGCGCAAACAAGAAAGAGGCGCTGCCGTGTTTTGACGCACGTCTGCAGGCCAGATGCTTGTGTGCGTCAAAAATTCAGACGTCTGGAAGTCAAACGATGTTGCTTGTTCGTTCTTCCATTACTTGTTACCGCACCCCTTACGCATTCCGACTTTCTTGAGGCCTGAGGCAGACACACACTCCAATTCAGAAGCACTTCCGGTTTCTGTTGTCGCTGTCAGTTTTGATGTTTCGTCGCAAACGGGAATTTCCTCTCCGTCACAGAAACTCTTGCACAGGCTTCGGCAAACTTTCTGCTCATTCTGGAAACAAGAAGCACTGAGAACTCCTTTTATTCTGACGTCTTCTCGTCCTGTTCACAAGAGAGCAAAACGGGTCTGTGTTGTCGTTTTCTTCATTGTCTTCTGTCACAGCTTTTCAGATATATACAACACATTGTGCCGCAGAAAAAGATCTTTTGCGATGGCCAAGGAACTACTCTCTTTATTTCTGTGCATCAGCGTCTTCAGAACCTCCGTCTCAGCAACAGGTGGGTGATTTACAGCCGCGCTTCTTGGACTGCCAAAGTCTTTACAACAAGTTACGAACAAATTCGATATGCAAAAAAAAAAATTATATTCCACAGAATGCCAGGCTCTGGGTTTTGACTGCAACCTTGACTGTCCATACGGATTGCAGCGGGACGCCTCTGGATGCGAGATCTGTCTGTGCCTGGAGAGACAATGCTTGGTGAGAGGACGCTGAGAATGGTGCATTGTTTTCGTCAAGGCGCCTTTCAAATCTCCTTCACAGAATCACCCTCCAATGACTTTTGGCCTCTTTCACCGACATGTAAACTTGTTGTCACAACTGACCAAGATGTTACTGTGGTGTCATTGCAGGACATGTATTGTGCACCTGGAAAGATCTGTCGAGTTTATAAAGCCGCAAGTCCAAATCCAACAGAAGAAGGAATCGCTTCTTGCATAGGTACTGTGTACATGACACTGGCTTTCAAGGAAAGTTCGTTTCATGCGAGAAAAACAAGAAAAGTCCAATTGCACTTCTTCAAAATTTTGCTGATGCTCAAGCTGAAGGTCCCAACCAGCGAAACCTGCAGGATAAATTGCTCGCGTCAGGCTTGTGTGACCTTTTTCATTCAGATCCACGGGTGCCTGAGTTGTGCTGGGGACCAGTGGAGACAGGTCGCTGCCGCGCGAGCATGGTGCGCTGGTACTACGACCACGACATGGGTGACTGCCTGCAGTTCATGTACGGAGGCTGCGGAGGAAACACAAACAACTTCCTGACCCGGGAGAAATGTGTGGGAACCTGCACCGCGGGTAACAACACCTTTCAGTGAACGCCCCTGTCTCTAGGCCCACTAAACAGAAGGACCAAGACAGTAGCTTGGTTCTTAAAATTTGAACAGGGGTTTTCGAAACCCACAGCGCAAAGAAACCTGCTTAATTCAATGCGGCAACAGCTGAAAACAGATTTGAATAAAGCGGGGACTACTGTACAACACAGCACTTGTGTTGTTGACCATGCGCATTGTTTCCTTGTGCGTGCTCGATGTAATCCAATGTGACTGATATAAAATTGTTGCAGGTATTTCGGGGGAAAGGATCAACTGCGCCTACCCACCCTGCACCCTGCTATGTCAGAACGGCTACCTGAAGGACGACCAGGGGTGCTCGCTCTGCCAGTGCGCCAACCTGAACGACCAGTACCCAGGACCTCGCAGTCGCGCGGAGTTCCAGTAAGTGATATGACGGCCTGCCAACTGCATGCTCGCAGGACTGGAAGTCTCGTGCGTCATCGTGCGATCATAACAAGACGCGTGACGTCAGTGTGTATCCAGAGCTCTTGGCCTTCCCCTTAACCTTCCACATCCAATGATCTTTTGCCTGAAAAGGCCAGCAAAACTCTGAGTTTATGCTGTTGTGTGGTTCAGGGTGGAGCCAGGATGTGAGGGAGACGAGGAAGCGTTCTGTGATCTGCACTGTGAGAATGGCTTCCAGATGGACAGCAACGGATGCACCGTGTGCGCGTGCGTCTCTCCCGGCAGCTGTCCTCTTCTCGTCAACTGTGAAATGTACTGTCCTCATGTAAGGAGATCCTTTATTTCATGTGTGAAAATTTTGCTCGTGGGAACCGTCACGAATTTTCAGGCGTCCCAATGGCGCTGCATAACATGGCCAAATCCACTCAACCTCCAGAACTGAGTGACATACATTCTGAGTGACTATTCTTTGTTGGGTATAAATGCTTCAGGGAATGCGACTGAACAGTCAGGGGTGTGAGATTTGTGAGTGCAGACTGCCTGGAGAGTGTCCGGATGTCAGCTGCAGCGATTCCTGTCCTTTCGGTCGCCAAGTGGACGAAAATGGATGTGAACGCTGCATGTGTCGCCAAGACCCCTGCTACGTGAGTATGCTGACGGTGAAAGCGTGCTTTCTCTGAACATCCACAGAACGACAGCTCAGCAGGAGTGTCCTTTGCCATGGGACGTTTCATTTCAGTCGATGGAGTGTCCACGGGGAACCATCTGCAAGAGCACCAATACTTCAGCTGGATTCGCTGCGAAGTGCATCAGTGAGTCGCAGATCTTCTGGTTTTGTTGGTCAATTTTCAAAAATTCTCAGCCAACTACAACGAAAGGAATTCTGACATGGCCGAGCTCAAGAACAGCAAAGGGAGGAAACAGATCAGTTCTTTATGTCTTTGGTGCTGAGCAACGCAAACACATATAATGCCTTTTGTTGTTGCAGCCGAATCTTCCTACAACAATCCAGGCTGCAGAGAAACGCAATGCCGGATGTTCTGCGAGTACGGCTTCATCACGGACAGGTCAGAATGTGAACTGCAAAAACTTCAGGGCAATTCTTACCAGTCTAGGAGGATTCTTCAAAGCCAGCGTGGCTTCTTTCGTTTGTCTACAAGAGATTCAGAGAAGTTTGGATTCTGACGTTCTAATTTCCCTTCAGGAGGGGCTGTGAGAAATGCGAGTGCCGTCAAAATTACACAGAGTGCGCACAGGAGAGGTGCGACTACTGCCCCTACGGCTTCGTTTACAATGAGAACGGCTGCAGAACGTGCACATGTCTTGTGGACCCATGCATGGTGCGTATGTCGGCAACGTTCCAACGTTCATGTTCTCAGTCCAGTCCACTCAGCACTTTGCAGCAGCACTGGCTAAGTTCGCGGAGGAAAAGGCGGAATCCAACTTGAAGACACTCAGAAAGATCTGCCACCATTTCTTGTCTGAAAATCTCCAATTTTTGTCTGAAATAGACCAACTGAGGTTGAACAAAAAGTTTTTTGCTGAAGAATTCTTCTGTCTTTCGCTACCTCCTGCACGAGCAGAAGAACTGAACCAATTTTGATGAACCACTGTTTTCAGGCGAAAATCTGCGGAGACGGTGAAGCCTGTGTTGCAGTGAGATACCGGCACTGCGACGAATGTAACCCCTATCCTGTCTGTGTCGGTGAGTTTTCGTTCAGAGTACAATTGCCTGGAGACAAAAGACTCAGTTCCTTGTCCCTTGTGTTCGTTTTCCAATTACTCGTAGCCCCGTTGGACCTGAATCATCCAATGTCCATGCGGTCCACGGAATTGCAAGCTGCGCAGAGGCGAAGGTCCTGATTCATGTCGTCCCAAAGTTCTTTTCTCTTCTGTGTTTGGGCAGGCTCAGAAACCATCAGAAGAATGCACCTGCACATGGAGTACTCGTACGAAACTGAGGAGGAAGAGATCAACCATGAAGACATCAAAACGTTTGTTCTCTTGTCTGGTGTTTCCTTTTTGTGGATTTTCAGGTTAGAAGGCAAACAAATTAGAAGGCAGTTTTTTTGCGTCTGTTTGATTTCCACCACCAAACTTTCCTTCGACATGGGTGTTGTTCTTGATGTCAGGGGAAACAGTTTCGGACCAAGTTTGATTGACGATGCTTTTTTCAATTAAAGTCCTTTGTCCACTATTTGTGCACAGGGAAATGAAGAAACAAATGACGGAATTGATGGCCGTCCCCGAGGAAGACATTGTGCTGATTGAGGTAGGATCTGCTGCTCAAGGTTGGTCCTACTAGAACACCTAGGTGTGGGGCTTTGCTGAAAACAAAATAGCAGGCCGCTGCATGATTCTCTCAAGCTCTGCATGGCCTCAGCGTTGCTTTCTGGTTGTTGAAATTGACTCTTCTTGTCCTTTTGATCACTCTCACATGCGTTTGGTGAATACGTAACTTTGTTTCAGGTGGAAAGTGCAGAATTGGAGAGTCACATCAGAGTGCATTATCACGTACTTAAGTCAGAGGAGACAGACGTCGTACAGCTGTACAAATCCTACAGAGACAGACTTCTGAGAAAGAACCCTTCGCACTACAGTCTCACTGTGGATGGGGTGGTATTTACACCCAGAACTGAGTCACTCATGGTGTGTACTGTATGTCTCGCAAACTGAAGGATAGAGGGTCATCTTGAAATAGCTATTTCCAAGTCTGAAACCTCCAGTTTGAGAATGCATCGTCATTGCCGCTAATTCGTGCTGTTTGGTTCACAGGCGAGTTACTCTCAAGATGCTGAGATGCCCAACATCGACGCCTCGACGGAGGAGAGCGGCGTCGCGGCGATCGTCGTCGGCTGCGTGGTCGCCGTGGTTCTCGTGGCTCTTCTCATCGCCGTCATAGGAATTGCGGTGAGCAAATGCATCACACATGCTGCGGTCTTCCGTCTTTCTTTTCAGTTGGTTAATTTATCAAGGGGCCTACCAAAGAGAGAGAGAGAGAGAGAGAGAGAAAGGGCCGGGCCGGACTTCTTTGGAATTGGACAGGGCGAGGAAGACCTGGCTTTGTGTGACACCAAGGGGTTGGTGACACAGCTGTGTTTGTGCGTTGTTCACACCTTGTGTCTTCCCTTCAGGTATACAAGAAGAAGAAAGAAAAAGAGCAGCCGAGAAAGAATATCATTTACAAAAAGGTTTGAAAATCTCTTGATTTCATTTTTAATTAACTATGATCTCAGCTTACAGAAAACATTCAGTTGCAAATTTTCTGCAGCTACCAGCCGGAGTGAAAGCCTTTGTTGTCAGGCTTGCAGTCGCAAAACTTTGCAATCTGGCACCACTGAATCTCTCTTCATGAAAATCTCATTGATGTTACGTTTTGTTGCCTTTCAGAGCGTCACCAGTGAAATCGCATAATCTCAAAATGGAAATGCATCAAGACGAGGGCGCACGTTACAAGACACCGTGAACTGAATGAGAAAACAAAAACAAACGTCTTTATCTTCAACAAATATGTAAATACCCAATTTCTCTGCCTTACCTGCCTCCAAATAGCTGGAAGCATTCGCAGGAAACGGAATGCTGGTCATTTGATCAGTCTGTTCAATCCGCAAGCGCCAGAAAACAGATGCCTTTTTTGGGAATGCCGCACACAGATGTTTTTGTTCTGGCTGGTTCAGAACTGGAAAGAAATTGCACACAAGTCCCACTGCCTTGGAAAATTTACTCTTCAGGAATGGCCCAGCTCTGTGCACAGGCTGTCAGATGTTTTTTGTACGCTCCATCTGAGTGGATGAATGAGACAAACCTTGGTCGCGAACGCGGGCAAGAAAAAAGGAAATCCAGAAAGAATCACTTTATTGACGGGTTACAAGAGTAGAGACGATAAGAATACTGTAAGACGTGTAAACTTGGTACACACATCGTAATGCCCGTGACAACACGAAAAATGTTCCAAGACTGACAATGTTCAACATTAAAATGCAACGACAGGTTCATTGATATCTTTTGAGACACACATTACCTGTGTCTTTTTTACGAAGGCAACAAAGCCCACTGAGTTCGAACTGTTTGACCCAAACAACTCATTCGAAGTGAGGGGGCAGTGCTCCAAAGTATTCTGGTCTCTGACCAACATTTACCTCCAGTGAAGGTTCTTTAAAAATTACGTACAAACTTTACACCAAAACTGCACAGTCCACACAATCAGATATGTAAGAATCAACTGCCAGGAGAAGGGAACAAGCCGACAAATCTTCTTCCATTTCATCTGCCATCTTTAGCTATCATTTTATAAACCTCCATGCATATGCAAGAAAATACCGTGAGCTTCATTTTGTAAATCTTCTTGTGTCAGAAAACAAAGTTCTGTCAAATATAAAAAGAGATGACGAATTTGGTTGTGTGTCACAGGGTATATAGTCAATCTGAAACCTTCGATTCTTTCTTGGCGAAGATACTGTGCACGGAGTTTGCAATTGAAGTCAACTGGGCAACACTCGACGCAAATCCAAACGGTGAGGAGGGCAGGAGGGTCGAACAGAAACACACCTAACATGAAACATCCTAAACACCTAAATTTCCTAACAAGCAGCAATCATGTTCTTTGCCCAAAATAACATTGATGACCCATGCTAAGCAATGGTCTTCTTGGTCCACAAAATACTCTGTTGACAAGCCAGAATGTGAGACCGTGCAGTGAAATACAAGAACCTCAACCCCATCTATGCGAAGTCTGGGAGGAATATTCACACAGTAGACTCGTAGTACGGAGAACCCGCCAGTTCACTGCTGGAATAAGATTCTTCAATGTCGTCGTCATCCAGGATAAGACTCTGTCCATTCGAGTCCGCGTCAATGTACTTGATGTCGGCATTGATGTCCACCAGACCGTTTACTATGTCAGCTGCCGAGGGTTGGGAGGCCCGAACCGCGGGTTCACCGCTTGCACATGTGGAATCAACAGCGTGGCTGGATGAGGGAACGGGCGGTAGGAAGTCATTCTGGAAAGGGTGGTGGTTGTTAGCAGTAGATGTGGATGCATCTTTGCTGGAAACGCTGTCGTGTCTGCGGTTCGAGAGTCTATCTAGGGCCTCTTCTATGTTGTAATTTTCTATGATGATGTCCGGAGCGTCAGAGCGGCTCAGAGTGTAGCTGCTGTGAAAGGCCGAGGAGCCCTTACGGCTGGTGTTCTGGCTGTGCAGGGTCTCAGTGTCGTTGTCGCGCCCGCTGTGCACGCTCAGATCCATGCGCGACACGGAGGAGTTCTCCTGGGACGGGCACTCGGGGAGAATCGGCATCGTCGGCTCGGCCGCGATGGTGCGACGCCGGCGAAACTCTCCCGTGCCAGGCTCATCAATCCCAGCGGGCGGGACTCCGTCCTCCCCGGCTCCTGTTCCACCCCCGCCACCCACCCCTACGAAACTGCCGTGCACCAACATATCCCTGTACGCTTCGTCCCGCCAGAGAATCTCGGGGTCGAACAGTTGGTGTGCGGCGAGGTCCGGGATGAGCTCCAGCAGGACGGGGTTGTCCTCGATGGAAGCTCGGCCTGACGAGCGCGTCCCTTCCCCGCCCGTGCCCCCGGTGCTCGTACTGGCCTCGGCCGTGCTCGAGGACCGCGGAGTCAGCAGTGACCGAGACGTCGTACTGAAGGAAGACTTTGCCGACACTGGACACAACCTGAATGCACAGTTTGAAACTCTCTTTTGCGGTTATCTTGCACACTGGCCCTGGGAAGTTACAATTTTTCCAGGCCAAAAGATGATCACATCTCATTGAATCTAAATCAGCTTTATGTTTTTGCCTTTCCCGAGAGCGTGTTACAGCTGTGAATTTGCGAGATGGATGATCTTTGGCTCTGTCTCTTTTGTGGTTATTTTTTCCCACATTTTTTCCACACAATTTTTGCTGCTTGAGGGCCTCAGGTGTTGGTATAGTTGGACATTTTCTGTGTCTTCAGTGTGCAAGTAGCATTTCAGGAAAAAAAATGTTTCAGACAAATGAGTCAGAATGTGCGGGGATGGTGCGCGAATCTGCCCACATGGCAACAACACTCAGTGTAGATTCTTGCTTTAATTCAGAGAAAAGGTAAGGTACCTCCGATCTCAGAGTCTGTTGGATTCGAATGCCCAGTACCTGAAAGCGCGGACTGGCTGCTGTTGTCCCCACAGGTCGAGCTCACGAAGTCTAAACACACGCATAACGCCCCACCACGTCAACGCCAGCGCCAAAAGTAACGCCGAGACGACGCCGAAACCGAGCTGCAACGCCGACACCGCTCCCTCCAGCATCACTGCATGGTTATGCACATTTTATGTTGACAAGTTTTACATGTAACCAAAACAAACAATCTCGAGTCTACAGTGCAGACACTAAAACTTGAAAAGTCATCTCATTTTCTCCACTTCCTGCTTTACACATTTGTCAAAAATGAAAAAGAACAACCGCACAATGGATCACTTTTGTCGTGTCTTCTTGGTGAACGTAAGTGCAGAAACTCGTGCACATTTATAAGCGCTTATGCAGTACTGTGGTCAACACCATGAATGACGCTCTATGGCCACGGTGCTTCAATAGGGCAACGTGACAACATCAAATTTATGACACTTGGAGTCCTGAGGATGTTAATTTGAGTCTTTCAAAAGGAAACCCCACTGGAACCTGGGGATACAATTTCCGCCGTAAGGATGAACGACTCTTTTTTTGGAAATAATCTGCAATACAAGAATCAAAAACAAGAGACACGAGCGACTCTAATTTTCGTCCTTCCAACCAAAGCTTTTTTTGCCTTTGTCCAACAGAAATTTAATGGCCTCAACATGTAGCTTTTGGTGTTGCAGGTAGGTGCATGATGAAGCTGTTGAGCTGACCAGATGAACATTCAAATTTTGCTTTAGAAGCAGGCAGTATTCCCATTCAGCCTCTTTGTGCCTCTTTCAACTGAAACGCGAGTTCTCGCGCGGAAAGAGCAACCACTCACTTATCACTGGGACGCCAAAGGCAGCACCAACGCCTTTGAAAAAGGTGGACCAGGCGTACACGGAGACAGCCTCCTCGGGGATGAAGAGACGGGCGAGCTGCCGCGCGCAGAACACGTCGAGTCCGCCGATCGCGAGTCCGAGCAGCGCCGCCGTGACCAGCGCCCCATACCCAGAGCACACGACCGTCATAGCCGCCGTCACCACCGCCGCCAGCAGCGTCGTCTGAAAGAAGAGCCGCAACGTTGCTGTCCGCAAAAATTTCATGGCCATGATACCCAGAAGAAAGGCATCGTGCTTGGATTGTTCTGGACGCCTGTATTGGACGTCTGTATTGAAAGAATTGTCGTGTCGGGTCTGTCCTGCTTGGAGCAACTGACGCTGTGTCCTTGTTCAGATTTTTTCAACACAAGAAAGAATAGGCCGCAGTATATACACTGACCTGTTGTATGAGGAAGGTGTGCGGCAATGAGCACCAACGGTACGGAATGCACCAAAGCAGCGCGCCGGTGCCTCCAGCAGCACCGAGAACGACCAGTGAGAAGCGCGATCCTGCATCACCAGCATCTACACCCATCTGCAAGGATACAATGTACTGTGGGCATACGAAAATACACAGTTCAGTTAAGTGATTCTGCCCGGAAGTCATGATCCAAGAGGAATCTAGGCACTTATGTGACCACGGCACACTGCACGTCATTTGATCGATACTGCAGTCCCTTTTTTGCCCTCACGCAAGAACCAGATGACATTTTGCGTCCCATGGAGATGCAATTTCAAAAATACTGCAGCAAAGCACGATGTTCAGGTAATTTTAGGAATCTTTCTTGGTTTGCGTCCACAATCTTACTGCAACAGCAGCAGCAAGTGGGCATCACATGATTCCACTCTTCGTCTAAAACAAGTGAACATTAACAGTAAGCCTCCCGATTCTGAATCACTTGTCAGTTTTGATGGAATGAGAACCAGAGGCAAAATGGCAGGCGCCTAGATTATCCTTTTTGCAAGGGATTTTTTATGTATCACATCAGCGAAGAAATAACTGAGAAATAGAGCTCAAGCGTTCTTCCCTTTAAACTTCCATGAAACAGAAAAGTATGAGAACAAACCAGAGTGATAGCTCCTGCCAGGGCACTAGACATGGCAGTCTCCAGAAGAATCCAGTACACGTAGCAGAGGTCACGGAACAGGTAGGTGTCCACGGCCGTGGCAAGATCCGGCAGAAAACTCTCCTTACCTCCCTTCACCCGTCTACAAGCCAAACTACAGAAAGTAAAACCAACACTATCAGCCGAGAAAAACAAGACCCTTGATTTTATCCTCGGTCAAAGTTAAAAAGAAAACAGGAAGCATTTTGACCGTGGTCACATTTCTCAATAGCGCATTCACCTCGACAACCCCAAGACGAGCGGAATTTTCAATTGTCCACTCTCCTGACAGCCGAAACTGTCACGGACGAGGAGTGTCACCTGAAGAGATCGTATTTGTAGTCGGGAATGGAGAGGAATGCGCTCAACAGGAAGACGAGACACACGATGGAGACGGACGTCTGGACTCCGTGCGGCCAGCCTTCAGACGTCACGCGGGCGTCAATGAAGTACGCACTCAGCGCCAACCCAGCATAACGCAGCGCCACCAAGACTGCCGTGCGCCACAACGTCAGGCTTCCGCTTCTCACTGCCAGCAACCCAATCCAGCTCGCAGTCTGAAAACCAAAAGGACATCATGGCACATTTTTCGTTTTTTTTTTGGTTATTTTTGACAGTTCGTTTTCACTTGTCTGCATTTTCAAAAGATCAATACAAGGATTTTGGAGAAAGGACATCCACAATGGTTCTGTCTCCATTTGTTGGTTATGCTAGATCTGCATGAACTCTTCCATGGAACTGCATAAAAAACAATTCAAACACACTCTGTGTACGTTGTTCAATTTTTATGGCTGTTTGCCTCTGATGCCTCCCTAAGGAGGGACCTTTTTCTTCCACTGAAAACATAACCGGAATGTGTGGATGCTATGTGGGCACATCACTCAGTATTCCACATAATCCAGCAGATTGAAACAAATTTCCGTTTATCCTGAATGTCAGCCACACGGAAGAGTCAGCAATCCAACCAAAGAAACACCCGAGGCCATCAAACAGCTAAAATTATTTGCAGAAAAAATCTGGAAAACCCCAAATCATAAAAGACCCACTCAAAAAGATGATGCGGCCCACAACTTCTGTAACATGCTCTCCGTGCGATGAGAAACGACCGACTGGACCATGTGTGTGTGTGCAAAAAAATCAGATTTGGAGGGTCATATGCAGATACATTGGCGTTTTTTGTTCAATGTTGTTTTTCTTCCAGAGGGACATGGTTATCGTGCAGTGGTCAAAAGTCTCATAATTTCTGACTAAGTGCCTATGATATCATTCCTTGGTCGATATCAATGCAAGCTTTGCACTGGAAGCTGACGAAGTGCCTGGATATCCGCGAATGGAGACAATCGTAACCTTCACTTCTCAACACTACAAGCAACGTAACATCATTTCAATGAAATCAAATTCGCAATGGTCTTCTTGATCCAAAGGTGCTGTTCCATTTACACTTATTTTCCAAGACACTTTGAAAGTGCATGCAGTTGAGGAAAAGAGATGGAAAAGTTGGCCTTGTGGTTGGTGTCTGTTGGGAACTCAGAGCATGGCTTATGTTCAAAGATGTTGCTTTGCTTCATGAGAAAACGTTGACCTAACAAAGGACAGCAGGTTTGACACTCTGAGCCAGGAGATTCCCAGTGCAGATCCAGTCCCAGGTGCCATCCACCCACTCAAGAACTAAATCCAGATACACACAGCAACGGAAAGTCACGACTCAAGATGTAAGTCATCCATGGTCACGCAGGCGAATTTGGTTCATCGCCACCAAAAATCAAATTCAAAGCAACAAACTTTGCCTTGTGTTCTGAGAAAAAAAACC
>JAAUYG010038677.1_pt1 | contig 13338 bp, 5 predicted proteins | sample 7278091 | NCBI WGS metagenome assembly JAAUYG01 (sample SAMN14350201, study PRJNA611818) | marine sediment metagenome | isolation source: surface marine sediment (0.6m) | place: French Polynesia: Moorea | collected 2018-08
CAAAGGTCAAAGTCAAGGTCACTCAGATTTTCAGTAGTAGGATACCTGTAGGGAATAGATATATTTGCCAGTAGTAATATTACGACCATCTGGAAGTCACAAAAAGGTGTTTGTTGGCGGGCAGGGTTTTCCGCTGTCCCAGCGGTCTTTCTTGTTCTGTTTAGCTTTATCACCATATATGTATATTCGCAGCTGTAATATTAGCGGGCGTAATAGCTTTCAGTCTATAATAAGAGTCTATTATAATAGTCTATAATAAGGCAAGCCTTACCTTACAATATATACCATGGGGATATTACATAATATGATATCCTCCATCTTTAAATGAGTTCCTTGAGAACATATGCAGTACTTACAAAGTAGCACTCAGTATTTGTTTGCAAACATGGTACGAACCAAATCGAACATAGCATCAACGTGTGTCGCCCCCCCCCCCCGCAAGAAATCAGGTGTTCCGGGTAACACTCAATCTTACTCAAGTTAGGCGTTTCATTTATTTATTTATTTATTTATTTATTTATTTACTAGAACATATTTATACTGGGTGGCCAATTGCACGCATCATTCTTCCTTGGCGCCCAGTTAAAACAAGCATATAAAAGCAAACATGAACACATAAAATAATTATAATTCCTGTTTGTATAATCGTTTGAAAGACAATGTATCATTGATAGATTTAAAATCATTGCTAAGATTATTCCATAAAAAATGGACCTTGATGCAATAACATTTTTTAAAAAGTTCAATGTTTGGTCTTAGCACACACAGATGGCCCAAAGACTGCCTTGTACAAAACCTGTGTTGGACTTTTGTAAAATGATGACTTAGATAAAATGGCGCACCACCTTTAAGGCACCTATACATAAGAATTGCTGTAAAATAATCCCGACACTTACTTACAGTAGGCCAGCCTAACCGTCGAACTATATGTATATCGATGCTTCGCACATTACAGTCAAAGACCTCAGACATCAGGCGTGCCGCCCTGCGCTTTTATCGATATGGACATCACGTGCATAACCCCAGACAGTTATACACTAATCAATATGGGGCTGGATAATGGTTTTGTGTACAATGTTTAGCATCTCCTTAGAAACTTTGTCGTTGGCTCTCTTTAACACTTCCAATTTTTGGGATAATTTTGAGGATAGGTTATATATATATGTATATCTCTAGCCCAGGATAAATTATTGCTCAGCAACAGACTCAGGTATGGTACTTCAGCATAATCTTCCAATATATTTTGATTGGCAGTGATACTGAAATGGCTTGCGTTTTGTAGCTTCTGGCGTGTGCCAACTAACATACTGGTATAACACCGCAATTCGGCATACTGCATTTAGAGGCCTACAATGCATTTTTCGTGTCCTATTTCACCCACGACCACTATTACTATTCAATGCAGTAGCGTTGCGCAGCGGATCATACAACGCTGATGGAGTTAAGCTATATAAGGATATTGCATTGAAAATTCGATTTCTGCCCAATTCTCCTAACCATGCATTGTTTCTAGTGTATTTGCTCATGTCCAAAAAGTATTTACAAAGTTCGATATGGAATTTTTCACAGTTGCCATTCAGGCTATATCACTGGTATGACACTGACTTTGTTTACCATGGTTCGCCATGAATAATCCTTTGTCGATAAAGTTATGAATTTTATGACTGCTGAGGGAATCTATCTCTACTGGGGGTGGGGATAGCTGTCCACTCCGTGCTGCTTTTGAGGCAGTGGAAGCAATACATCTGCATTGCACCTTCTGGCCTTCAAGTTCAAGGCCTTTCACCAAACAGGGGGTTTCTTTGGCAAACGATGGCCTGACAGGTGAACTACATAACCTGCATCTAGGTATTATGGAGGCCGGGAATGTTAGCTGGGGTGAGCACTTCTTGTACCAACACATACATTTCACACTCAACCTGGCGGTGAAACTTGCATACTGTGTATGTAGGTACTTTTGGCCCTAGGAAATCGGGGTGGGGGAGGGGATGGGGGTGGGGATGGTGGAGGGGAGGGGGGAGGTTGGTAGAAATTGATTAAAAATCGGAAATTTGGTTTTATTGAAAGTAAGTAGTACACACAAATCTGCTGCTTCCAAGAATCACATCTAAGCTGTATTTTCCTCTGTATTATAGATTGAAGTTGGTCAGAACCCACTTTTGGCTTCGGTTGCCTTCCCGTTCCCGTATGCCTGGATATCTGGCAGCAGATCTGTGCACACAAGTGTTCAAAAAGGCGGAACGCATTTTCACTCGAGTCAGGCTTGCCTGGATCATAAGTATTGAATTAATTTACTTATTTTTCCCAATATAAGTCTGTAACACGTTAGTACTGCTCGTTCCTACAGCTGTTTAATGTATTTTGGATGATCTGCGCCTCTACTGGCGAGCTGTAAATATAAAACTCGTAAGAACGACATACAGCTAGCTGCACCTGTTGCTGAAGTAGTTTTGCATGCATCCGGTGATCATATACAGATCATATACATTCAACTCTAATGATTAGCCGTTAAAGATACCGAGGGTGGTTGCGTCGGCGTGCTAAGCGTGCAACGCAATGCATACCTAGCAACAAAAACTGTGCAGTTTAATTTTTTGAGAAAAGCGACCGCTTATGCTGGAGGCACACATCGATCAATCACAGATTATCAGCTAAAAGTCTCGAGTTTATTAGTTTCGGTCATTTCTCGCCTCTCGTACCATGCAAGCGCGTTTATGAACAGCTAACAGCAGAGCTGTGCACTGGAGTGTGGAGAGAAGCGAACGCTTGTGCTCGAACCAGACTTTATCAATAAAAAACACACTTTAGACCAGACGCTTTCTACAACTGCTTCAATTAGCTTGGGCTGTCTAGTACATCCAGTTTTAATATAAACTATATGTGTCATATGTTTTTTCGTTAACATTTACCAAATGTTGCGATTCGCCGTATCTACCCACATCGATAAGTAGGTGTGCAAATTCACAGTGCAGGCAAATGTCATATTGCGCAAGGAAGATTCAAAGCCATCAGACCCGATTCAAACACATCACATAATGAATACCTATACGTGATATGCAATATCACTTGTGTCAAATATTGTTTTAAATTTGTTTTGCTGTGTAATAGAAAGAATATATAGGGTTAAAGTAGAATGGAGGGGATAATAAATAACATATCGCATATAGGAGGGTAAGTGTATGTGTATATATTTAAGGAAAAAGGGGATTTCCCACACTAAATTCTCTCAAATTTCACCCCCGTATCACCAATATATATTACACGATAGCAAACATGTACATTGCAATACCTACATCTTAACCCACCATCAGTGTTTTTATACTGTTTAGCTTGATCATCCGATATGCATATTCGCCGGTGTAATGGCTTTCAGTCGTCTGTAGTAATCAATATTACCTGACTTGAAAATACATACCATGGGGATAGTATTGTGATGTACTGGGCTACTACTGCAAGGGTCTAGGGGATTTTCCTTGAACACACCACACCGCCGACATTAAGCGCAGCGCCCTGTTGTTGCCTGCTAAAGGTGGACGGGAACCAAGCGTTGTGTTCTACCCGTGGGAGGGGTTAGACGAGTAGAAATAGAGTCGGGAGATCGAGTTCGATGCACGCTCTCTGGCCCGGGACCGCCCAGACGAGAGTCTGAAGGGACCGCGCTTTTATCTGAGAGGTGGTTGATGTCAGAACACCCTAAGGGGTCGGACATCAAGAACCAGGCCGCGAGCTGGAGCTGAAGACTGCCCCTGGCCAGTTCATCAACATTTGGAGAGAGACACAAACAACCATGACAACGGGTCGGACCGATCTGGTGCGAGAAGGCTTTATTACTCCAACCTGACCTCTGTCTCGGCAGGCAGAGACACCACCACAATCACCGTGGACGAAGACATGACACAATACATAGGTAGATGCTGACACGAGACAGACTGACGTTAGAAATGTGCCTTATGGCACAAAAGTCACCGAGATCTGTGGCTTATGGCCCTAAAGTTACAGAGAAATGTGGCTTGAGGCCTTACTGGTAAAGAGAACGGCGCGAGGACGTAGGCTTTGGGCATTAGAGAGTCGTCAGAGGGTGGCTAACGACGTTACTAGTGAGACCTGACCGAGTACAGACCAGATAATCCGTTTATGGGGATGAAACGTGAAGTTACATATACAACAAAATACATGTGCGTGTGCACCACAACGAGATCAATACGTTGGTAACAGTTTTATACCACCACGAACTATCTTACCGCTAAAATAGAACAGATGAGGCTCCAGATTAATTTGTACGTGTTAGCTTTTTGCTTGAAAGTTCCAGTCTAATGGCCCTTTCAGACGAAATTTGGCGCCCGTTGCTATGGCGCTGTTGCAGTAGCAACGGCGCCATAGCAACAGGCGACAGATACAACAAATGCCGATTGTTAATACTGTACACGGCGGTGCTTCACCCTAAATATTTATAACTAGGCAACTACTGAGCCTACTTTACCAAGCACTACTGATAGAAACACTGCTAACTTGGAACAGCACCTGGACTAGGTACTAGAAGGAGGTCCAAATACCACAGCATGTGCAGTACACAGTCTTATTGTATTACTCACTATTTGTTCGCAAATTTTAACATGGTACGTAGCAAGTCCAGCATAGCATCATTTTGTGTTGTCCTCAACCTCCCCTCTCCGGAAAAAAAAACCCTCAGACATTCCAGGTAATACTCAAGTTTTCTCGAGTTAGGCGTTGCAAATATTAAAACAATTAGAATTTTGGATGCTGTCAATACCGTATTTGGATAGTTAACGGGAAATAATTTTAAATCTGCCTGCATTGTCTGTTTATAAGTATTAGTATCAGCAGACCGGGGGGGGGGGGGGGGGTGTTTTCGGCTTTGTTAAGCGCTGATATTATCCAAGATAGATGAGACTGGTCTTGTATCTTCTCCGCTCTCATTTACATGTTGGCAGGTGTACCTGCAAGAAATTTATTCATGCCAATTCCCCTAAATATACCAATTCCCCTAAATATAAAACAACGTTGGAGTGAATGTTTTTGGGACTCTGGAAACATAATTTCTGATGAAACATTCTGCACACAGAGTCAAATTATGGTGGAAAAAGTTCTCGAATTTTCGGCAGAATCTCTCTGCTTTATTGCCATTCCCTGACGAAGGCAATAGAGATTCTGCCGAAAATTCGGGAAATTTTTCCGAAATAATTTGACACTGTGTGCAGAATGTTTCATCAGCAACAAAACAACGTGTGTTCAGACAGGTAAAGAATCTGTGGACATTAAAAAATATAATTCTGTTTTCAGTCTTTGGAGCCACCATCTACAGGAATATTCTGGCCACAACATTCTCTTTATGACTTCAGATTCCAACAAGAAATCTTTTGAAGCCTTTGCCTCCATGCATTTGCGTGTTACAGGATATTACCAACGATTAAAGCAGTTCGAACGATAAATGGTCACAAATATGATGAACAAGAACTTTTCTGTAAAATTTTTCATCAGTTTAGAGAATACTTTTCAACTGGACTACGGGCAGGTACAGCAAGTCTCCAGTGTTCCAATCGCTCATCTTGATAGAATTAAGTATAATAAAAAAACCCCGAAAACTTGGTTCAACACTGGTACAGGGCTAAAATTCAATATCTCCTAACCATCAGCAAGGGGAGCTAAGGGGGGCAGCGACAGGGAAACGCCCCCTTGAACGATGCTGGCCAATCACAGCAGAGAATCACGGCTGACAGAAGGTTTGACTAGCTGCTAACGTCATTTACAGCAGCCCAGTAGATCTTTAAGTAGTCAGCACTGTGAAGAAGTTGTCATTCTCTACAGGAGAAATTGATCTGCGAATATCCAAACATGAAGTATCTCGGCCTTCTCACCGCCTTGTTGACAGTGGTCACTACACACGCTGCTCGGAGTGATGGTAAGTTACACAGATTATTATCTTGTGAAATTCTGATAAGGGAGTACAATAGTGAAATAAATACTGAAACGTACAATGATGTTAGTGTTCCCACAACCGTATCCTGTCTTATAATAATAATAATAATAATAATAATAATAATAATAATAATAATAATAATAATAATAATAATAATAATAATAATAATAATAATAATAATATCGATCAGCTTTCCAGAATGCTCTCCAGCAAGTATTCGATCCAACTTTTCCGCTCATTGAGGCATTGTTTTTGTGAGGCTGGCGCTACGTGGGGCAATTGGCCACGGTATACGGTGTCACCGTACTGTATATTTTGGCCGAATGGAGCAATGGACTGTAAAAAGTCGGGGTATAACCTATCATGCGCGAATGCACACCACCAGAACAGGCAGGCGGTTTTATCAGCTGTCGATACAGGCTAGTAGGTACTGCATTGGACTTCTGTGTTAAATCTCATTTCAACTTTTCCATTAAAGCTGTTTCTCTTAGCGCATAGTTTCGAACCCCTCCTAAGCCACGTTAACAAAGTTCTTCCCTCCTTTTTCGACCATTGCTTCATTGGGAAAAATATACCTCACGATGCCACAGCATACCTTGGTCCATTGCTCCACTGAGCTCCAATATCAGAAACCCAATGCCCCATTGAACATAAAAGCTAGATTGGCTCCCAGCAAGCAAGCTTTATCTTTGGAGAGTGTGTGGATCTTTCCATCGAAGACGCCAAGTTTCAATATACAGGAACAATAAACGTTGCTTTTGGCGATGAACCATGCCTCCCCTGGTCATCTGCTCCTGCGGTGTAAGTACCCCCACTTGAGATAATGTTACCATGAATAATATCGTATCTGTACTTAATTGTTATTGATTATCCGGTATTAACAATGGAAAAACGAGTGAAACATTGCCAAGACCCAAACGCCATGTCACGGCACCTAAAAGAAAAGTATTTTGTGAAACTGCAAAGATACATATAAACATGATATATTATGTACACCTCTTTTAAAAATACATTCTTTTTGCACATTCCCTCCAATTCGTTGACATTTCGTTCTTTTCCAAGTTAACAAATGGAGAGCAATCGATCCACTATTCCGCTCAAATCTGCATTGGTTGTTTGCATTTTTGTACTTCTACTTTTATGCTGTCGTATATTTTCTGCAGGCTTGAAATATCACATGAGTAAGTTGGGGCAATGTAACTAACACACTTGAAAATAGTAAAGTTATAAAATAATTAGGCCTTTCCGTAAATTGATTAATCCGATCTGAACAACTGTTCTCCACGTACATCATACTCGAAGTTTCCAGTTATAATTCTGCCAGCTCCATTATAATATAATAAACGTTATTTAAGAATCTATCAGCTGCATGACCCCATGCTGTTATGCAATATTCTATACATGGTTGAAAAATTGTAAATTGTTTTATGCAAGTATATTAAATGACGCGGAGTGGCATTGTTTCAAGTAAAGGATACCCAGCCTTTGGGGAAAGCTCTCTGACCAAGGCGTTCATGTGGAAATGCTATAACTTGGCAACCCTGGCTATGCGTATCATTTAGTGTCTATAGATTATCACTTCATTGAGGTAGACTAAGTTCATTGGACTATTCCACCAAGCGGATCAAACTGCTAAAGATGCTCTCAAGTAGAATGAAACACCTAGCTGTGACATACGCAGATAGAGAAGGAATTACATGAATGGTTCGGTAGAGCAAAGGGACAAAAACTGTATAATAATGAGGTTGTTAAAAAAAGAAAGTTGTACCCTTCAGCCTTCCACGCATTGTGGGCCATTCTCAGTAAACGTAATGCCCGCAGCTATGTTTTGCCTACCTAGAATTCAGCTCGGTCACATTTATCTTATACATAGATACTGTTAAATGTGTGACCTATACAATTCCTTGAAGAGAATTACAAACGGGCGAGGATTGAGTGGTGTAGACTTTGCATATACACGGTGTCGCTTTTAGCTCTGCTTGACTCTGGTAGGCAGAGCCAACAGATTGCTAAAAGCAAGATTTGCTGCTCCATTGGACTGGGGTACACCCCAGTAGCCTGGGGTATACTTCCGCCCAATAGAGTCATGGATGGAAATGGGGGTATATAAGCCAACATGCATGGAGTGCTGGCCTTGAATGCTGCATCACAGTTCACATATTTATTAGGCCAGTTTTCTTAGGTGCATAGGTTTGAATTCCTACAAGGCACATTTTAGCGATTAGTCAGATCTGCATCGTGACGTGCCAGAGTTTATCCCAGCCCATTGAGGCAATGGACTGATAAAGACTTGCCACACATTGTCCCACTGGGCAGGAAGGTTAGATCGGCCGCTTTACCCTCTTGCTAGCGATTTTGTCGCTGGACCAGTCTCTCCAGGACAATTGCTGTTGTATGCCATCACGTATATATTTTTTTTCAGAATTTTCGATGAGGTGATAGAATCGGAATTCCGCGACGCGGCATTCCAACTTTTGATTTCAATTATTTATTTTCAGGCTTCCCGCCTCATTGTTTCCCGAAGACACTGTGGCTGAAGCCAGTAACTACTGCAGAAACCCAAGTGCTGACCCGATCGGACCATGGTGCTTTATCGCGCTTGATCCCGGCGTGGGATACTGTGACATCCCCAACTGTCCAGGTAAACCTGAATTATCATGTTATTCAAAACAATAAAGACCCACCCGTCCACAAATTATATGGCTTTATGACACCCATCAAAGCCAAGGCAAAACTAACGGCGTATTAACACTTTCTATGGCAAATTTAAATGTGATTAATATTTAGCAGGATATACCACACGAACGCTTTGTAAGTACAGTAATTTCGAATTGTTCTGAATGTCATTTTCAATACCCCATACAGTAACGTCTAATACTAATACGACAGTTGGATAGGTCCTATGGTATAATATATCTGTATGTCCTAACTTTATCCTTTATATGACGCAAGCATTAGAACTAGTACTGACCTTAAGCATTCTGTCTCACACAAGGTCCAATTTAAACGTACATTTATGCCATTTACTATTACCGTTCGATAGTAATTATCTAACAACGACTTTCGCACCTTACGCCTTTTAAATATAAATGAATTTACATTTGACTTTTCAATGTCAATCAAAGTCTACTGGGATACTGAAAAAACTCATTAGTTGTCCGCTGCATGCCAAATATCCTCTGTCCTCGATCCCTTACATCAACTGTCCTGTGAACCGATGCACGGACAGACCGCAAGAGATCGCAGTGATGCTGAAATGCCTGGCACCGAATGATCGGCAAGTGCAATTAGGTCAAATATATACTTACTCTGCTCTGATATGTATTTACTCTGATATGTATATGTATAAATGGGCGTTGATAACCCACTGAAATTATATTGATTTCTTAGAAACCCAGACATGCCCGGTGTGTAATTTGACCACCCCCCAGTGTGAGATCTGCTCGGGATCCAACTGTTCTGGAAGCACCACCACGTGTGAAGATGATGCAAATCTCTGCTTCTTCGAAAAATGTTTTGGATTGAACAAGATCACCACAGCTGGTTGTGGGATGTGTGCCGGGCGAGCAGACAAGGACAAAGGGTGCAGGAACGACTGTAAACATTGCTACGTCTGCTGCCATAGCTGCACTGCTGCAGAGGTGGAGTCCCTTCTAGATGCCGCTCGCAGTAAGTAAATTCATGAATGTATATAATTGCCATTGATTTAGGCCATAAAGCCAATTCTGAACATTATTATTGTTAAGGAAGACCATACAAGTTGATTTCTTTATTTTTTCACATCTTAACATTCGGTGATGAAAAACTACGATGTTACTACCCTAACAAATATACAGGAACCAAGAGGACTGGCCTGGGATTGATAATACTTGTCTAATTCTGACTTAAATCAGTAATCCGAGTGATGTAATTTCGCTACGAATGTTACTTAAGTCAACAATCTGATTGATGTGATTGGCTAGAAATGTGACTTAAGTCAACAATATGATTAATGTGATTGTCTAGAAATGTGACTTAAGTCAACAATCTGATTCATGTGATTGGCTAGGAATGTGACTTAAGTCAACAATCTGATTGATGTGATTGGCTAGGAATGTGACTTAAGTCAACAATCTGATTGATGTGATTGGCTAGGAATGTGACTTAAGTCAAAACTGAAAATTGGCACCATACTTGCTTAAATTTTATTGGGAATAGAATGTCTTTCTGTTGTTTGTAAAGATATGTATCTTGTGTGGGAGCTTCGATTGCAATCCCCAGGCATCATGCCATATATGTGTCCTTTGCGTGGTGTCTTGAAGGATGTCACACTAATGGAAGTCTGTTTACCATTTCAGCTGATTGCCAAAATCCTCCACCTTAAGAGGAAAAAGGTATGCGTTTCTGCTATTCTTCTTGATAATTCTACCGGATCCTTAGTTTGAAAACATAACAATGCTAGAGTATCTGTAAACGTTTTACGTGTAGGTTTTTTTTACTAGAAACTGTCCTAGATGCACAAGTGTTTTACTAAATATATCAAGTTATCTTGCTTTAATGACATACAGCTCAGAAATTTCCATATGAAGTCATCTTGCTTTAATGATATCAACCTCAGTGATCTTGCTTCAATGATATCCAGCCCAGTCTTCCCTTTCATAAATCAATCAAAAGTTACTGCAAATTTAAAGAAAAGTACGTAGAACAGAGCTAGGTATACAAAATAATTACAACTCACTATTTTCTATTTGAAAAAAAAGTTATTGTGTGCTTATTACGGTAGGTACACCTAGCTCTCAATGTAACAGATCTATTTTAATTCGATACCTTCCAGATACAAGTGTCTCTGCTACCAGGAACTAAAGAAGATAATCTGCACCAGAACAAGACGGCCATAACATAATCAGCATTGAATCTACAGTAAAATGTAACTCCTGGGAGCAATAAATTATTAAATGGTCAATACCTTTTTGTTCTCTTTCTATAAATGCTAATGCAATGCTGCCCCTACTGCTGCTCAACGCAACAGCTGGATTACCTACACTTTTTACTTCTCGATCTTAACGATGTGATAAATAATTCTAGTGCACTAGACACTATCCAATAGGATCTGAGATGCAAGGAACAAGAGGTCCATGGACCTTGGTGCTCTGCTTGACAACAGTGGTACGAAGAATACATGTAAATTTTTGCACAGATGGTACTTGATATCAAGTTTTGGACAATTGCACTGATTCACGACACAATGACCTTGAGAACTGCATCAACGCTATCTTATAGATGTAATGTAAGTATCCCTCGAGTCCCCCAACATCAATCCATTTGAGTTACAGTCCATTTAGAGATAATTGTACATTTTACAGCCAGCCTGCTTGAGTTACAGTCCATTTAGAGATAATTGCACCAAATTATTCAAAATTACATTGAACACCATCAGGTCAAACGTGCATGTGTGCACTAGAACTTCAAAGTCCCAAATTTTATTCCCTTTTGCTGTACGATGAAGCATTTCGAAGATACACGTATGTACAATTTTCTATTTCTTCATTGGGCACATTTGTTTTTAAATTTTCTAAATTTTAAATTTCAATATTTTAAGAAGGCACTAGTGTGAACTTTCGCAGGGAGCTGCTATAAATTGTTTATTTTAAAAATATAATGGGTGTAGAAAAAGCAGTATTGAAAAGAATATTAAAATCGATATTTGGAAAAAAAACAGTGCATTAATGGACCCCATATGTCACTCTGTTTTACTCTATGATGAGTCATTTCCAAGATGTTTGCCATTTTTTATTTTCCAATTGGCCACAGTTTTAAATTTCAATGTTTTTTTTTTTCAAATTTCTTAGAATTTAAATTCAAACATTCAAAGAAGTAACTTTTGTGTGGACTGTCATGGGGAACACCTACACAAAGTTTGGTTGCAAAAACTCATAAGTGCACAAGAAACAGCGTTTTGAAAATCGTATGTCAGGAAAATTGCAAATGCACTAAGCAAACCCCAAATGATATTGAACTGTGTAAGGACAAAGCCCATATTTGTTAAAGTACTACCCGTGAGTCCCAAATTTCACTGTTTCTCTCTACGATCCCTCTTTTTGCAGATAATTGAAGTTTTCGATTCCCTATAGTGGACAGTGGTGAGTTTGAAATGAGGAAACTTTAAAGTTGTAAAACTTCCGAACGTAGGATTGGGAGGACCATTCAAAGAACTATCAGGAGAATGTTTGGGTATGATGTATAGCAGTAGCGTTTAAAAAATTGCTTCCATGTTAGCGAGTACGAAAAAAAATCGTAACCGAATCGTTTTTTTTTTAATTTTCAAAAAAAAAAGGTCGTATTGTATTGCCGAGTGGAAGTAACAACTAAAATTTAAAAGAAATCCCCTCGTTAGATAATAGAGATAATAGAGATAATTGCAACACAGACGGACGACCGATGAACGCATGACTGTGGAATGACGGACGACAGACAAACTTCCATGCCATGAGTTCAATTAAAAATCAAAGATCAGAAACATGCAATTTGTTGATCTAGTTTAATGTTTTCAATAATTTTAAAACAGTATAATAGATAAAACATGGGATGTGAAATTCGACCACCTTGTCAAAACGCACACAAAATCCAACATCGGCTCATGTTCATATTAATAAGAACTACATTTCCATAATATTTAAGAAGTACCCTCCCGCAAATTGTGTCTGCACGACCTACATGTGTACATGTAAGTAAAATTGGAAACTGTGTTTAACGATAGGATAATGCCAAATGCCAAAGTTATTCAATCGTATATCACAGTCGTCCATCCATGGGCAAAGGGATGCTGGCGTTATATACAGTGTTTCTTTTGTCTTCTTTATTCTCATTTACATATTCAATTTTAGTTATGCTTCATAGATTCTCCTTACGTCGACAAAACCGTACCTTTGACAATAGGCTGAGACAGACCTAAGCTGACACGACGCACCTTACCTTTGCAAACAATAGATAATAGACACTTTACTTCCTGTACATACATGTAAATAAAACTTAGAAACGGAAAGTTTTTCAGGACGCGTCTGTCCAATGACAATACCTATGACTGTATTATCAGACCAATACCAGGTAAGAGTTCATAATTATTTAATCTTCGTTATCCCAATAGTATTATGTTGCGACAGTTAGTGAACCTCTTGGTAGATAATGTTTATGTATTAGCATTAATTATGTGTGTCTTCTATTTGCACCCACGGCCGAGAGCGAATAAGCATATTATAGCATTATAAAGAACTTTGCAATTAATGTAAATTGTTATTATTCTAGCCTACGAACCCCAATCGGAACTCCTCGGCTGTTTTCGCCATTCGCAACATGCCTCGGATGTGTGTACTGTATTGATACGTGGCAGATCACCACATCCTCGGCCAGAAATGAAAATTTAC
>JAAUYG010083640.1_pt1 | contig 13338 bp, 6 predicted proteins | sample 7278091 | NCBI WGS metagenome assembly JAAUYG01 (sample SAMN14350201, study PRJNA611818) | marine sediment metagenome | isolation source: surface marine sediment (0.6m) | place: French Polynesia: Moorea | collected 2018-08
GGTCTGGAAATTTGAAGAGCCACTTAAATATCCACAGTGGAGAAAAACCATTCAAGTGTGAGATATGTCAGGCAAGCTTCAGTCAGTCTGGAACTTTGAAGACTCACCTAAGAATCCACCATAGAGATAAGCCATTCAAGTGTGACTTGTGTCAAACAAGTTTCAGTCAGTCTGGACATTTGAAGAGGCATCTAAGAACCCACAGTGGAGAAAATCCATTCAAGTGCAACTTATGTCAGTTACTCAACTAATTTGAAGAATCACCTAAGAATCCACAGTGGAGAAAAGCCATTCAAGTGTGACTTGTGTCAGGCAAGCTTCAGTGAGTCTGGTACTTTGAAGAACCATCTAAGAACCCACAGTGGAGATAGATATTTATTTTCACCTTGTTGGTGTGATAACAAACATTGTACAGTATATAGGCGATAAGGTGACGGTCATCCAGATAGCATTGCTGCTATCTACATGATCTAGCTGGATGCCTTACAAATCTGTGACGTAAAGACCACTGTTAGTGACCAAAGTCTGTGTGAAACTATAAAATGAAATTTGTGCCTGATTTCCAGATGTTCCGGATGCCGTTAGGTTTGAAGTACGGCTGTCCTGCTGCCAGTACTTGGATGCTCAGTATCAACTCACTGCTTACCATCCTCAACATTGGCTTACCCATAGCCAGGAAAAATGGTGAGTTTAATAACTGTCACCCCAATGGTAGGTTAGGAGATGGATTAACTATAATGCTAAGGTGTGGCATTTCAGGGTAATTCCTTCATGTAAGACATCACAATAGAACTCGCTACTATATGGTATATGAGCATTACTCACCTGTACATGCTGTAGGAGGTACGAGCCTTGCCTTCTACTGCATTGAAGGTAGTGAGCAGAGATCTGAAATATGGACTAAAAGGCCAACAATCCCAGCAGCCTCGATGGCAAAAGCGGTAGAGGCGCTGGCTCTGTATGTTATATAACATTAGATATGGTATACTATATATAACATAACATTAGATATTTTCTTTAACGGAAAAGGCCTGGGTTCGAATCACACCCGAGCCTCTTTCTTCGGCGAAGTTTTCATGATCGTCTTTCATGAATTATGAACCCATTTCATGTAGATATCAGACAGATATCATGTTGGATTAATAATGCTCAATAATTGAAGGTCACTCCAAGTGGAAAGTCCTAGTAACCAATGGCCACACTGGCATATCACTGTTATCAGTTATCACATTAAATCACTGTCTTCATATACAAATCACTAGTTTTGTCAGATATCTTCAAAAGAGATTATTATTTAATTATGGGAAATTGGGAGTAACATTGGTTATTTACGTTTTCTTGAGCTACACAAACAGAAATCCTACGTTCTGTTCTTCAATTTCAGCATCTGTCTCCCATGGGGTTTGGATGGAATTAGCCTACACTCTAGAGGAATTTCTCTTTTCCCAACAGTACGTACATGTGTAGAATTCTCTTTTGATTCTATTTGGTATAAAGAATTTTTCTCGTCTCTTCCGCCCATGCAAACATTACTTTGCCATAGAGTAGTCCCGCTCTAATAAGGACACCCCTTATGTCAAACAATCCTGTCCTTATTAGAGAGGTGTCCTTTGGTGAGAGAGCATTGCATACATTCGTAGTACTTCAAGCTGCCAAGAATGTGTGTCCCCTCTTGAGGTATATCCTCTCCAGAGAGTGTCGTTTAAGAGAGCAACCGCTGCATTGTATCTTAAAATTATTTTCTCAGTGTTAGACTTACATGTGTATAATGAATGTAAAGTGTCCGTATTTTCAGCCCCGCCCCTCCTACGTTGTCAGTGGAAGAACATCAGAGAGACGAGGCCATAGATTGTAAGGTAAAAAAAATTGCTTCGATGAATGTAATAAGATTCAGTTTGATGGTTAGTTAAAGTGTTTAGTTTATCACTTCTTACTCCTTTTGTTAAACGGGTAGTTTACCAGTTCACATTATCTTAGTTGAATTGCTAGGTTATCAGTTTTCATCATCTTAGGCAAGTGACTAGAATGTCAGCTTTCGTTATCTTAGTCAAATGACTAGTTTGTCAGTTCACATTGTGGCTACTACATAGCTCCTTATTGTCTTTGTCAGATGTCTAGTTTATCATTTCTCAATACAGTAGAACCTGTTTTGAAAGACCGGCCCCATTGGCCATCAAAAATCTGGTCTCTCAAGACAGGTGGTCTTTTGTGACAGGTTCAATTGTGATGAATGTGAGACCTGGCAGGAATTTTCATTCCTTCAAGGCAGGTGGTATCCCATGGCAATGGTCTCTCAAGATACGTTTCACTGTAGCAGACCTGTCATTACAAGGTGTTCCAAATATCTTACATGTACGTATGTACACCAGTATGTTCAATTTGGAGAACCTTCTTCCCCAAGTTCCTAAGTGAGAGAAAGAAGCTTGAATGTTGGTGGTTTTGTGGGAAAAAGGACTGCTCCCTATTGTGCATAGAAATATAGCTTTGTAAATGCTGGCTTTTTGTAGAAACTTACATGCACTGGAAATATAAGAAGTAAAAAAAAAATAATTAAATAAAATGGAGTAATTTTCGATCGCCAGGTGATCCAGCTGATACGAGATGACATCCTGCCACACGCACACAGCATGCCATCGGAGTTCATCGTTAAAATCATGAGTATTCTCAACCAAGGTTCCATCCATTCTGCAACAACGGCAGCATTTATTGGTATGGCTAGGTTAACGTATATGTCCTTATACAAGCGCATATCCTAATAGACACGCACAAAACACATCACATCAAGTTCACATCAAATGCCTGATAATACATCAAAAGATCGTCCAAAAACACAAAAATTCGAACAGTATTCCAGTCTGTTTGGCTGCCGCACATGCACAAATTGCCACTTCCTTGTAAATAAAGGTCCACGCGGTTCCTGTTTACCCTATACCGGATGACAGACTTTATTGTTGAAATTAATAGACATGCACCAAAGCCCCTTGCACTCGTGCATTCACTTCTGTTAGGACATATACAATTATCCAGAAATATTACTTCTCCGAATGAACAAATTTAAAAGAAAAAGAACATGCTGGTATTTTCAATCATAAAAGAAAATCGTAATACAAATTTTTTGATTTCCCACATTGAGTGAGAACTCTTTTACTTCAATAAAGCGAGTTTGTAAATTTTGAGGCTTAGTGAACGAGAGGAGGTTGAATGTAAGTAAGAATATTTAAAAGTAAGTACCGGTAAGAATGTTTAAGGCTAGTTGAAAATAATTATATCAATTGTGCACAGGCTTTCTGCACAGGGAGATCAATATAAAATCTTCATTCAGTTTCCAATAATGGTCCATATTCTAACCTCACAAACTTACACACATAAGGAAAATTGTGTGCAGCATATTTAAGCTCTCTAATAATAGCCCATTGTAAGAAATTATTTGCATACCCCAGTGCTACCTGTACACCACGAGAGTTCACAGCTTGGAGTGTGCAAGTTCTGCTAAACTTAAGCCAGCTTGAAGTAACTACAGTTTTACAACTGAATTTGATACTAAGTTCAAGAAACTGCTCCTATACAAATACAGTAAAAACTTAAAAAGAAGCAGCCGTGTATGTCTTCCTGTATCTACAGGGAACTCGATGTAATTGTTTAACATAATAGGTATGTTTTTACGTATATATATATATATATATTACGCATATATGTCACATACATCTATGGCACAATGGTATTGCTTGTAATTGATCTTAAAATAGAATAAAGTCTTAAAAATAGAGGAATCTAACATCCAGGCACCATTGTACCACAATATATCTTTGCGCTTCTGCTGTTTCAGACACGGATTCTAGTCGCAAACTGCGGGAGGAGTTCGCCAAATCCTGCTTCGAGACGCTGCTGCAGTTCAGCTTTATCAATCCACAAGGAGGTAGCAGCGGCTCCGAGGAGGACGGCTCCATCACACAGCTGGCTGTCACTTCGCTGCTCAAGCGGTGTAAAGAAGTCCTCACCAAATATATCGAGGACGAACATCTGAGCGGGAAATGTCCACTTCCGAGGTTAATTCACTAGCTGATTGATCACACAACAATGCACAATATTATCACATGCTTATGAACAAAATTATAAATTTTGAAAAAAAAAATTGTGCAAAAAAAATTACAAATGAATTTCTGTGGCATGCTGATGTTGAGTCACTTTGTAAAGAGGATTCAGACAGCTATATTGTCTGACTTGCTAATAAAAACTTGACATTTTAGAAAGAAATTAAGTAATATTTAGAAGAAAAAGCAATATTATAGCTGCAAACAATGTACAGATCAATCCCAAACAGTTACGTAACAGATCGAATTCCCTCTCACGTCCCCAGGAAGAAAAGCTAGTTTATAAAAATTATTGTTTTCCTCTCTTTTATTGTGCTTTTGTAGATGTCCTAGCTATGCTGTTGCTTGACTTTGTTTGACCCAGACAAACGTCAACCAAACTTGGAGTAGATTATTTTTGGTTGGTCTGTTAACATAGTCTCCTGTTCCTATTTCCCCTTTTACCCACAGGAGGATAGCATTATTGAGGTAGTCGGTAGTCCACTTTACCGTTTGAGGGAGGAACGTTTTATTTTCTGGGATTATAATTTCTATTAACTTCCATTAACAATGCCACCATGGTATTATTTTCTGCCCAGTTCCCTTGGCTGTAGTTAGGGTGGTTTACATTACTGGAGAATATTTACTTGATAGGAGAGAATAACTTCGAAGGCTCATGGGTTGACAGTTTTAACTGTTAGTGCCATTAACCCTGGTAGTATTTTTGGTGTTGATGTATTTATTATTAAGTACGGTGGTTACCCTTTTCTTTTTGTCAGGTTTAGAAGCTGGTTTTTGGTAGCTAGGTATGATATCTAACTTAATTCTCTGGTCCTGGGTTTCTGCTTATCGGTTACACGATTTAAAGATCAACGCCAACTTAAACCGAATTAAATCTGCTTGGTAATGGTTAGGCTATGTGCTTTAAATAATAGACCAAGTTGTTTAATAATTTGAGTTCAGCATAAGATCTTTCACATGTACATGTAGCAGGTTCGGCCTTGCTGTACCTATCCGTAATCAAAAATAAAAAATAGAAAAAGAAATGAATAAAAATGTGTAGTAAACACGAGGAACAAAATAAGTAGGTAATTTAAATATCTCATGCAAGAAGGGGACTTTTCTTTTCTTTATTGCTCATGCAGCTTTTTTTTTTTTACGAATGAATTCCTTTTGTTTTTCATGCCACACTAAGCATGTCTTGACCCTTCCTGGCGAAAATGTTTTAGCCTTGTTTTCACTTATCTCTAATTAACATCTTATATCAAAATATTGGTTCCGTGACCATGCTGACCTTATTTCAAAGCCCGGCCAACCCTCTGGAGTAACCGTGCTTACGTCGTAATTGTTGACAAGGTGTACTCCCGAATCAATTTGCTGTGACGTTCTGTCCTTTGTGTAACGTGACACCATATCAACAGTGGCGTGTAGGAGCTTGGCTCTTCACACTTTTTCTCCCTTCCACCCAAGTAGAGACTTTTGTCAGGGGATTAGATCTTGAAACCCTTGAAAGCGCCTTAAAAGTAAATACGGCTTGGCACCTGGGAGCACAAATGACGGGGGGTGAACATATGGGTTTGGGACCTGTGCTGATATAACAAGCAGATGGGCTCCCTATAGGCCCTAGATGGAGGTTTTAACCTTAACCTGGCTGAAAAATTGGCCATCAATGCCACCCGACTTCATTAGTTTCTCCGAATACATGCATACATGTGACCCTTTACATGTTATAAGGACACCCCTACTGCCTAAAAATTTGGTCCTTATTAGAGAGGTGTCCTTTGGTGAGAGGGAGCATCACATGCATGCATTCACAGTAGTTGCTGCCAAAAATTTGTGTCCTTTATAGAAGGGTGTCCTTTATAGAGAGTGTCCTTTAAAAAAGGGACAACTGTATATACAGGTCTAGTTATTTGTAAGAACTTATAATCATGTTCCTTAGTATGAAATATAATGTTAATTACATCACTGTACATTGAAATTACTCTGTCGATATCTTATACAGTACAAACGTGCCCATTTAAAGAGGACCCATTTACGTTGATGTAAGGCCCCTTGGATGCATGGTGTTGTATATTTTGGAAGCGCTAATTCCTGTAGATTTATTTTCATATTACAGACCTGTTTTGTGGAAAAGACATTATAAAGTCTTATTTAAAACATACCAAACTTTCCCCGACGTTAGGTTGCATGTGTTATTAATAAGTCACTTATTACGTGGGTTACCCTTTTCTGTCCTGAATAAATAAACCATGCCACTGCCATATTTTGTGTTCCCAAACTACATGTATACAGTGGTCCCTGCGATTTAAGACCGCCCATTCAGCCAGCAAAATATGGTCTTACATCGAAGGTGGTCTTAAAATAGAGGGATATTTATACTGAAAATATACAAGTGGTGTTACTGATATCTGGTCTTAAAATGCAGGGAATTGTTAAATAGAGGGGTCTTACATCGCAGGGGGCACTGTATGTGCCATGTACAGTAGAACCCCACATTAAAACCACCCCGGAAAAAAGACCACCCCCAAGTTAAGACCACATTTTTATTGGATGATTAAAATTTGCACACTAATATATAGCATATCGTTTCAGAGTGAAGACCTAAGGGGCCTGTTAATTGAAAAAAGCTTTAAGTCCAGTAATAATCTTAAGCATGGAAAAGGCGTTGGTTGCCATGGTGATTAAGGAACTTAAGTTTTGTTTCAGGACTTGAAGACTTTTCTAGAAACTGGTCTCTTAAAGTCTGTATATTGGTGCTCTTAATTGTGAGGTTCCAACGTTTCGTATTGCCACCGAAGAATCCACTAATTTATTACCCAGTAGAATGAATGATATATTTATTTTTTTTTATAAAGAATTGGTTCATCTTTCCAGGCCAAGAATGTCAGAGATGGCATTTGTGCTGAAAGCGGTCAGTACTTTGCTGGGAACCCTGAAGAGGGCAGCACCAGAAAATGGTAAGTGACATACGTACAATTTGAATTACACACATGTAATTCCAATTGTAATTTGACAGGGCAGTGTAGGGGTTGTGGCTAGCAATACCCCTGCCCATGTCAAGTTTTGGGGACATTAATAAAGCCTTGATTAACTTCCATGTACGATGTCGCAACGGAATTTCGGCATCATTTGAGCGTTTTAATTTCCTGCCATTTGTCAAGCTCACACCATTATGGGCAAGTTCAAAAGGTACATGTAATGCTTCTATGGAAGAATTGCTGCATGTCACTTCCTGGCCTTAACGATTGTTGCTAACGTGAAATAACCTGTTACAGTAGAACCTGTCTTGTAAGACCACCCCCATTGGCCATAAAAATATGGTCTCTCAAGACAGGTGGTCTTTGGTGACAGGGTCAACTGCATTAAACCGAAGGACTTTTCTGCCATGAATATCTGGTCTTTGAAGACAGGCGGTCTCTCATGGCAGTGGTCTCTCAAGACAGGTTTCACTGTATCAATGGGTACTTTTCAAAGAGATACAATAATGTTCAAAGAGAAACGTACTGCCAAGTTCAAGCTGTGGTGATGAAGTTTAATGTTGGTCACAAAAAAAGGGCTTAATAAGAAGTTTTCAAAGTGAAATGAAATATGGTAAAGTATCTGCCTAACTTTGCATCAATATATCATTGAAGTAGAACAAATCGCTAACCATGCCCTGAAATTTACCACATGTGCATGTATAAAATACACAAATGCCATTGGTCATAGTGTCATCATGTAGGGTGTAGGCCTTGCTGGTTCAAATACGTGTGAGCTTTTGAGCTGAACATATTTGTACATTTCCTCCCCTGCTACATACATACTCTCAAGACTTTGATGGAAATCCACCAAGGGCATATGAACTCTTGATTCTACAGTTTGGAAATTTTTGACTCATTTGAAATGTCAATCCAGTCATGACATACGGTCATGTATATGTCATGTATTTCAAACAGTTTTGACACGTACTTCAAAGTCTGCAACACGTCCCTGATATTTAAAAGACCACGGTACCCATCCAACCGGACAAAAATTGGATGTAAATTGAAGGTGGTCTTAAATTGCAGGGTTATTTATATTAAACATATAAGGAACATTGTCGCTGAGGACTGGTCTTAAAAAGTAGAGGGAAGTCAAGAAAATATGTTACTGCATGGACTCGGGATTCATAATAGAAAATTGTCATTCTACTCACCAAGTCTACTTTTGAACTTGAACAGGTCCGAAATTTTTGGCAAGATGCCAACTTGATGCTTGCAGAAAATTTAGGAACTGTAGAAGTTTGAAAAAATACACTTACTGAGTAGAGTAGAATAACAATTTTTCAAGAGGGAATTTCTAAACTGAAGGGGTCTTAAATCACAAGGATCACTGAAGTTTAGCCATGTTAAAATTGACATGTACCTTCTGTTTTGTTTTTTTTTTTCCAGTTGATAAGGCAATATGGCGGCAGGTAATTGATCTTTATCCTTCCTTGGTCCACTGCACAACATCAACGTCTTCCCAAGTCTGCCGCGCACTGCGAGACGCTCTTCAAGAATACAAGGACCTCCTATCGCCCCCTACGGGAGCTATCGGAACTAACGGCAAATTGTGACCCCGGTCTAAGACTGCTTAGCTTATGTATATTATGGGCGAGCCTATGTTCATGTGCATGTATGTGTGGGTGCTTGTACCAGCGATAATTAATGCAATTCCTATGTGCATGCATGACGCTGTTGGGTTACACATGCGTACGTATGTTTGCTGAAGTACGTGTAATTTGGAAGATTCTGTCAATGTATGATAATCCAGTGTTCTATATCTTTATCCAAGTCGATGTGTGTGGAAGGTGTTCTGCACCTGATAATTATATATATTTTACATACAAGACACAATGTGTAAATTTATCTGAATAATGTCGTGCAGGTGCCTGCGCAAGGCCAGAATGAACAAATTTCACATTCGTTAAGCTTTGAAAGTCAGTAATGACTTTTAAGTGATTGGTTTGTACATGTATTTCACATTCTGGTAAAGTTGTATGTACGGTGCTTACAATGCACCAAACCACTCCATTTATAGACCATAAACACAATATTATTATAATTAAAATATGGTCTTTAAATTGCAGATAGTCTTAAATTATAGATAGAGATGTGGTCTTAAAATCCTGGGAAGGTCCTAAAATGCATGTAGAGTATGAGATGATGGAGTGAGCGCTATATGAGAGTGCGAGGTTATGACTGCTATGGCAGTCCGAGAGACACAGGATTGTCCATTCATTATGTCTTCGTATATGCACGAAGTTTGTTATTATTGGATCTTTAATTTGTGTGTTTTGTAGGTATTTTCTATTTCCCGTAAAGAATGTTAGAGATATACGTTTCACTTTCTGTGTTATGTTGTGTAATGTCACAGCGCAAAGCGGGAACTAAAACGGAAGCTTTTGTTTACAGATTTGTTCTTGTCCGTCACATGCAATATGTTTCAAACTTTAACTGCATGTACAAAAAACTGAAATAAGCCACTAGTATTGCTGCTGATACATACTCCATACCATGAGTATATTGTACTTTTTTTATCCTTTAAATACTGGTTAAAAAAGGGCTTTATTATGAAAGACATTATATATTGCATACAGGAAATTAAGTTATACTAAATTACATGTACCTGTTACATAATGTGCAGACAAGATGAAGGTAGTTTATGACTCAACGTATAAAAGGTGTGAATGGAAAAAAGACGATTGAAACATGTACGAAGTCACATATTTCCAGTAAGTGTATCATAGCCACATTGTTACATGAGCACTGATTGACTCCACGAAATGTTTATGAAGTGTGAATATTGTCTATCCCTCCTTGTATAGCGATTATATCCCAGACGGGGTGGAATAAATATCAGTTTTAATATGAAAGTATGGCTAATGTGTACAGGGAGTCATTGGTCAGTCACCAATAAAGTGGCTGATATAAATGTTACAGTTAAAATTAAAGCGTAGGCCATATACAGCATTCAATGAACTGTACTGAATGTGTATTGAAAAAGCTAAATTTAATTTTGGTTCATGTAACTTGCGTCAAACTGGCGTTTCTTTATTTACTAGCTACGTTCAGGGATTGACTAATAGTGCAGGGCAGCAATGCAGTGGTCCCTCTCTTAAATGACACTCTAGAAAGAGGACACCACTCTAGAAAGGACACAAATTCTTGGCAGCAAGTACTGAGAATGCATGTGATGCTCCGTCTCACCAAAGGACACCTCTCTAACAAGGACAGAATTGTTTGACACAAAGGGTGCCCCTATTAGAGTGGGACCACTGTATTAGCGTGTGTTTGCTAGTTGTTAGCCGAGATGTTAAAAGCATTTGGCTCGGCATTGATTTACTGTATTCATCCTTTTAAATATGTGTTCTAATCAGCGCAGGGTGGTGGCTACAGACCAGTCAACAGTGTCACAGCCATATTAGCTTGTACAGTTACAGTACAAGGACCTTTCAGTTGGAAACCTTTCTGAAGATTTTGTAGACAATGTGCGCTCAGAAGCAGTATGGTATGTTTACACTGGTATGCTCGAAGTAATGTAGACTTGTGGGAGATTATATCCTAGCAGTAATCCAGGTGAGCTAACAATGACGATTAGCGATAGCTACAAATTAAAAACAATAGTTCTTTGATGTCTTTGTAAACCAGGAACAAAATATACTCTGTACCGATACTGTGAAATGTCAACTACGCTTAATGGGACACAGTATGTGTATTTTTTTTCAGCAGCAACAGGTAATAAAAGACTGGATAGCAATATCTGTTTAGTTGGGTTACGTGTACCGGTACTTTCTTTCACAATAAAGGATTCTTGCAAGTCAAGTAAATTTCCATGTAAAAAAACGCTGGTACAGGTCTGTGCCTACTCCCACCCACATGGCCTTAAGTCAATTTCTTCTAGAACCTTCTGGAATGTTTTAGAACCTTCTGGAATGTTTTAGAACCTTCTAGAATGTTCTAGAACCTTCTAGAATCTCCCACAAAGTTTCAAGAAATCTCAAATTGATTAACGCAAAACCAGGAATTCCATGTCCCAAAGTACGAATTTATTTCTGAAACCCCACATAATAGGCTGCAGTACACTCGATTAAAACTGTTTCATACAATGCTCTTGTTTACTCATATTTTACACAAAATCGGATTTGATTTTTGTACCAGCTAGGTCGGACTGGAACAGTAATACCTTAACACTGCCAAATGTCCACGTAACATACCGGTATAGGAGACTCGCAATTCCATCCAAATATAATCGGTTTCATTTTAATCTGCACTTTCAAATTTCTGGAAGTTCTTGTGGATATAGCTTTGTGGATAACACCACTTGCAGTGTTGTATTTTTACTATTTTAAGACCGTATATATCGTCTTTCAATTTACATACACTCAACATGAGTAGAAATTCTACCAGATCCACAACAAATTCTGTTGATAAATATATTTGTGTAGTGTATCCCCCACTCCACCCCCACCCATTTTAAATTCTATGCAAATTTTGCACTCTTGGGACGATAGTACCCCCACTCCCACCCACCCCCTCCCTCCCCAACCAAACCCGAGCATAATATATACGTGTATTTCGGATAGGATTATACATCGGATGCTGTAATACACCATCTTCACAGTTAGGATTACACACAGATAAGACAACGGGGGGTGTTGCAAGAAAGTTTGCAGTGTTGGCGTAGTGCCGAAACGATCTACGCATTACACGTACATTCACAGCTGGGATAGGAAGCCATGCAGTGGTAAAACACTATTAAAGTTGGAATTCGTATCGACAAATTCTCTTTTATCATTATTAAACATACTTTCAGACGAACAAGCATTCACACAAGCACCCGAATCAATAAGTACACATTTCATAACGCTACAAAATTATTATGGAAATTTGTAACATAGCTTGACATAGTTTGGATCCAGATACCGTTTTACACATTTTCAAATAGCTAATGTCATAAGTGACTTCCAGTACCTTAAAATTACACATGCCATTTTGGATATCTGGAATTGCTTTTCCAGTGACAAATACAAGGTATGCAGACCAAACAACAAAAGATGAAGTTCAATATTGTCACTAAATATTGTGTGTGGCATCGGTTTCCAATGTGGCAGTTCTTTTGAGAAGTATGTCCAACTTATATCGTGTATATCACATGGCCATGTTACAAAAATATCACCTTTGGTTCCACACAAAAACCAGACTAAGCAAACTCTGCCAAATGTACAAACAAGAAGAATCAAGCATTTATCTCTCAAGCTGCTACATCTGTTAGAAATGTAAAAACCTTGCTTCCAGGGCGGCAATATCCAATAAAAAGTTTGGGTATTTTGTTTTGTACTCGCACCCCGTGTTTTCATTTTGTGTTCCATCTGTTGAAAAATCTGTCACAAAAGCACGAATCTATGTGAACAAATCTCATTTAGATCAGCTGGATCACAAAAATACAGGGTTTCTCGTCAAATATACATTTGAGTATACACGTAAATATTCGAAAATGTTTCTAAGACTTCTGTGTACTGCCCGAATTATATCCAAAGAACTGAAGACCTTTGCAGCCTTCACCAATGGCGATTGCATACTGTTATGGCAAATGCATAAAATACCCTTTTTTTTCACAATTTGTCTTTCTTTTTACGTAGTTTTAACACGCTGTAATCTAGCAATATTGGGAAACATTTCAACAACAGCTATCATTTCAAGACATGGGACTGTCACAATCACCCTTTCGTCAAACCAAAATTGCCAGCTTCATTCTCACATGTACAGAAATTGTAAAATAGTTTTTCATCAAATCGCCGCTGCATCCGGTCAGCAGGGGTCGCTTTATAGGGTGCTACATCTCCAATTTTCACAGGCGTGTGTAAGGTATGCACCAAGCTCTATAACAGTGTCACAGCAAGTGACACGGACCTGCACGCTTCTTCTTCTTCACCTGTAACGCCGCCCTGGTGGCCGTTTCAAACACCTCCCTCACGCCCTCCTTGGTTTTGGCGGAGCACTCGAGATAAGAGTAGGCGTTGATTTTATCCGCCATGGTGCGCCCTTCCTCCGGTCGTACAGGCTCCTGCTTCATTTTCATCAATTCGCGCTTCGTGTTTTCATCATTACGCAGATCTTTCTTGTTGCCAACAAGGATGATCGGGACGTTTGGGCAGAAATGCTTCACTTCAGGAGTCCATTTTTCGGGGATGTTCTCTAAGCTATCTGGACTGTCTATGGAGAAACACATGAGGATGACATCTGTGTCCGGATAGGAGAGAGGA
>JAAUYG010264274.1_pt1 | contig 13338 bp, 9 predicted proteins | sample 7278091 | NCBI WGS metagenome assembly JAAUYG01 (sample SAMN14350201, study PRJNA611818) | marine sediment metagenome | isolation source: surface marine sediment (0.6m) | place: French Polynesia: Moorea | collected 2018-08
CATTTTAATTTCAGCTGTGTTGAGTTGCCAGTGGTGGGTGATGATGACCTTTTGAGTTCAGCTGTGTTGAGTTGGCCAGGGGTGGGGTCCTCCTCCTGCTGGTCTATGACAACAATGGCAATGACCATGACAATGTTGACCAGGAAGCCCTTGGAGATTGGAGAACATGATCCCCCCTAGAATGGAGAACTTAACCTCCTCTGGAGAATGGAGAACATGACCCCACCCAGCATCTGGAACATGAACCCAACCCCCCCGAGAATGGAGAACAAGACACCCCTTTGGACAATGGAGAACATGACCCCCACTCAGCATCTGGAACATGAACCCCCACCCCCCAAGAACAGAGAACAACACACCCCTTTGGAGAATGGAGAACATGACCACCCTCATGAACATATCCACACTGGCCAACCTGCTGTGTCAAACCACGAAAGTGTGAATTCCTTTGGGACATCGCACAATGAATCTTGAATCTTGAATCTTGAATTCAAAGTCAGGATCACAAATTCTGAGGCATTTCCATTCTTGATTGTGCGATGTCCATTTGTGGCCAGAGCACGTAGCAGTTGGTTGGTGGGGGGGGGGTGAAGTAATTTTTTTTAAAGAAAAAGTTCTTTTTTATTTTGTAGATTTATTTGAAAAGATTTTTTGAAAAAAAGAGAAAGATTTGTTAAATTAAAATTTTTGAAAAGATGACATCTGGTAGTTGCATCTTTGGTTGCAACACCTTTTGAGAGTTGCCCATGTAAGGTTGCTTTTTCTCAGTTGTGTGTTGTCACTATCTGGGAGACACAGTAAAGGTCTGGAACAACAAAAAATTAGAATTGACGTCAACATTTGGACAAGAGCAACCTCAAATCTACCATTTAGTACCCTGGAGTGTCGCTGTACGTTTCAGACACCGAAATATTCTCGAGAAAACTTTTGTTCTTGGTTCTTTAGGATCACTCTGGACCAGTCATCTTTCAGCTACAGAGCGGTTCTTGCCTTTTCATTGTCTTTCTCTGATCTGACAACCCCACGAGGATGTTTTCAGTTCTCTTTGCCGTGCAAAGTTTCACGTGCTCTTCTCACAGATCACTGCTGAGATCAATACGCCTGACCCCAGCTGGACCAAACCACACCTGGTCCTCGATGGGTCAATCTGCTTGTGCCATTTCTACAAGTGATCGCATTATCTGGAAGCTTTTACACTGTTCTTTGCTGTCTGATAGTCGATGCGATTTTGGAGGCTCAGGGCATTCAAAATCTTTTGGTCAGTGATTTCTCTTCTCAGAATTAATTAGGTTGTTCGCCATTGTCAGTGAGTCTCTCACCATGATTTTCACCTTCCCGCAGAATTATGACCGATGTTGGCACAGAACAACACGATGCACACAATGTTCTCCGTTTCCACAATGTCAAAATTATTGCACAGAAATTTGTCATTGGAATGTCGACAAGTGTTTGCAGCCTCTCCTGGGATGTAATTAATACATAAACGAGAAATGTTGACATCAAATATGCATATCTGTGTGTGGGGGAGACCAACCTTGTGCTGAACGTACAATTTTGCTGGTGGCTTTGTTTCCTGAATCAACACAATTTCGCACAGACGCTACCTAACAGGATTATCAGAGACCACAGGCTAGAACTTCTCAGACTGAGAACAGGAAATTGCTGTAATCTGGTCGAAAGGCCGCTGGGAAACAATTGTTGTGTTCAATGATGAGAAACAACACTCTAATCGTCAACTGCTTCCTGTCTCTCTTGGATTCTTGGAACAATGGACAAAAGGTCCAAGAACAGAAAACTGACATGAGAGGTTGAGTGAACAAGCAAGATGGCATTCATGCAGTGACTGAGTTAACAAGCCAAGTGGAACTCAATGCCAAGGTTCTGACAAAGACATGGTCAAAATGTGCGGCTCAAAGATTGTGAGATCCGCTCATTCGAACACATTTAATCCCAATTCGGGAACAGCAGTTTCAAGTGGTACTTACCAGGCTTTCCTGGTGATTGCTCTAAGTAATGCGATGCTGTCAATTGGGACTCGCAATAACACCCACGGGAACAGAGTGTGTTTGCTGTAGTTTGTCAGAAGCGATTGTTCAAGCTAATTTCGGGCCGCTGTGTAGAATTTCGTCTATTTGCCAACGATAGAATTCTCGTAAATGCACTTCCCTTTCATTGATCTTTTTGGGTGGATTTCTGCCTTGCTTGAGGTTTTGAGAGCAGAACGTTTGCCTCCAGGTATGGACACGTTCCTGGCTCATGCAGAGAACAGGGTGCAGCTGGAAAGTGTGCTGAGGTTCAGGTTGGGATGGGAATGCCAGTGAAAGACACCGAAACTTTCATAATTTCTTTAGGTTTAGGCAAAATGAGGCCAATGCATAACAGAAGGCTGGCAAACAATCAAACATCTTGTTTCTATTGATGAAAGATGACAATTAGACCTTTTGGAGCTGTGCAAAGGCGAATTTAAAAGCTTCATGACAAGCACACATTAAGCACCAAAAGGACCACATTGTGTGCCTGTTGTCCTCAGCTGTCAGACACTGCAAAGTCCATTTAAGCCGATAAATGCTGAAGAGATTCTTTTGTTAGCAACGATCCAGGGTACCAACAACATTTTTTGCAACCAAATTGTCCATTAAATGCATGGATGTCTGCGTTTTCTGTATGTCATGTAAATAAACTGCATCCAATGACATTGCCAATTACTGACTCTCTGCGGTTGTACTGCAAACACTTGAGCGTGTTTGGCAACAACAGCTGATGTGCAGATCTGACAGACTTGTTTTTTTTTCAGCGCCACGCGCACGATTTGAAGTCACAAGTGCATTTTCCTGGCGGACAGTTAGTTGTTTTGTCAATGAGATGAAAACGAACAAGATAACTCTTCCTGCAGGGTGGGAACCTGTGTCCAGCACCTCAGACAAGTTTTTGACCAACTGAGGGAGACCACTGCGCATCACGTGAGGTCTTTGTGAGGCACAGACTTTCTGTGTACAGCTGTATTTGTCTAAGAAAAAGCTCTGGAACAGCAAACACAAACGCGAGTCTGAACAACCACCGGGGTCCCACCAGGCAGGAAAACTGGGGATGTGAGGACGCAGTGAAAATGGAATCTTGAACAGACAGTTCTTTGTCTTATTGCTTTGGTATGTTTGAGAGGAAATCGTCCTGTTGCTGAAAAGAACGCGCTCCTTGGTTTATCCATTAATTCCATCCGAGCACGTACGGCAAAGCTACATCAAATTGACTTTCAACACAAGAGTCAACAGATTTCAGTGAGAGCAAACACAGAGTGTTGCGGCGCTGTGGATTCAAGAGACGTGAAACGTGAGGAGCACAATTCCAGTTACAATTACCAGGGCTCCTCTCCAATCGCTCTCCATCGACATAAATGGCTGTCAACAGTATTGATCTCTTCGTGTAACTGTAACACTTGACTGTTTGTCTCGTTTATTTTTTGTCGAGGACGGCGGGTTTGCTTCAGAGCAGATGGTTCCAACATGCTGATTTGAAAACACATGCAAAGTTCACCAACAGATTCTCAGTCATTTTATACCAAGAAAGGGTAAAAAACAGTGAATGACAGCCATTCCTCGCTGCATGTGGATTCAAAGACTCAAAACACCCCATAAATATTCTTTTGTTCTTTTGTCATTCTGGAACCCGAGAGCTGCAGACCAGATTTCTTCCTTTCCTCAGTTGCCGACACCTTCCACGGCAGAATGCCGGATGTGCTTTACACTCTCAAGTGCATTGATTGCATATTGAACCCTGAGTAATCACACGGGAAACCACTCCATCATCTTTAACCGGCTGTAGCTTCTAATCAACACCATTCTGGATAGCCTACAGACCTGCAGTTTCTCCTTCACTTCACGCAGGCAGATCTACTCTTGTCAGGTATCAACCCTCATGAACTTCAGGTCCTTTGGTGATGCCGATCTTAAGTTGGGCCTTTTTTTCAAAGGAGAAAATACAAGTGGTCCATTTTGCTGTCGTTTTCTGTTTCAGACGAACAACATTCCATAGAATGCAACGATCAGTTGGTTCACGCAGTGCCTCTCAATACTTGTGTTTTCGTGCAACAATCTTGTCAATGTCATCAGTCCTTTTTATGCAAGTTTTTTTGTCCAATTAATCAAATCAGAACAGATCCCAAAAATAGATTTGCTGTTTTGATCAACCCTCTGTGTGGAGAAGTGCAAGTAGGTACAACTTGGTGTAAAATGCACGAATCCTGTGGAATCAATACCCTTGCATATAGACACTGCAGACACAGCGCAGAAAACAGCCTCTTTGTGATACATCATTAAAGGCCCTGATTTCATGGTCTGATATACACGGAAAGCAATCTGATCTGTATTCATATCAGGTTTGCTTTGCATTTGCATTTCAGCAGATGAAAGCTTTCAACTCTTGTTGAATGTCTCTGCTTTGCAGAGAAAAATCCAAACCGGAAATTCTCTCCTGACTTGATTGTCTTAAAAGTCCTTAATTCAAAATAGAATCCAACAGATTAGGAAGGATAGGAACTGGTGGAGATACTTAGGGGTCTTGTTCCAGACAAAGGCCAGGTTCACATGTTAAACCTGCTGCATCGCAGATGTGAATTCGTTGTGTCAGACCATTGCCTCTGCCGATGATTCCACAACCACAGCTTTGCCTTCGACTTTTGACCACTCCCTGATGGAATTCATCCCGCTGGGAGAGAGCCTTGAAACTGAGGGGGAGAACATGTTGTCTTTTGTACGAAACCTATCAAGGTCATGTTACAGGTAGCATTCCAGTTGTGGAGACGCACGCTCAAAAAGGAATCCTCCTCATCAGTCGGATTCGAAAAAAGCTGTGTTCTGTGTGATTTTGCCTGCAGCGTGTTGAAGATGGCTCATTCATCAAACAAACAACTCCTTCGGAGGCCCTGAGCTCTTCCCAGTCCAGAATAATCTCAACTTGTTCATATTCAGGGTCTAACATAAAGGGGATTCAGCAGTCTCAGAATGGCATTGATTTTTCTGGACGCAGGGGGCATATCTCATGAATTCTGGTTGTATAAATTGCGCCATTTACAACCACCATAAAGCCATTGTATTAGCTTCACAAACGGTTGTTCAGCTGCACAGCTGATAGTTCACACCTGAAAGTGGAAATGTACTCCATAAAAGCTTTTTGTTCAGTTCTAGGCGCCTTGCATGGTTGTTTTTCGTCCTCAATGATCTGAATTCTACAAGTGACTGGAAACTCCCTGTTGACCCGTCCACCTACCGCACTGGTTATCATCGCAGAAGTCTGCTGTCTTGCCTCTGTCTTTGCATGAATTGCACTGATACCAATGTCTCCAGGCTGCAGATGAGATCAAAGGTGCAGCTGATTGCTTGACTACACAGCCAACAATAGCTGAAAAAGTAATCTTTTCTGTGGGACGCAGGACAGCTGAAATAATCTGAAGTTGAGGTCCATCCATAGGTCTGTTGTGCATTGCTGCATGAGATGAAAATTGCCTGCCAATCTAGGAGAACCAGTTCACCTTTTCTGGAGTCAAAACCAGAATCTTTCCTTTGTTGATGATGCTTCATTCCTTCTGAAGGCAGAGTTGTTCGCTTAGTCGATTGGCAGAAACTGCGGAAAAGCCCAGTGGACTTGATCAAATTTTCCTGCTGATAAAAACATCTTGATTTGCAATTGCAAGCAAACAAACTCTCCGCATGAAAACAACAATTAGCAGTGGAAAATGATCATCAAGTTGAAACGTCCCAGGAGAAATTCCCTCATGTGGATCCTACAATGGTCACAACAACAAGGAAAACAGCAAAAAGGACTGTATTCACCTCTCGAATCCCGCGAGCTAGGCATACAACAGCACAGAGATGAGACAATGACAATGACATTGCTGTTCATGTCGTATTTTTGTTCCGCGGCCGTTTCACTATTCCATGCCCTTGCTGAAGAGGAGAAAATCAGTGCTTTTCAAGCAAGCATCCATGCGCTTTGAGATTCGAAGTGGCTGAGTGTTTCTGATGAAAACAACAGTTGATTATTGTGCTCAAACGAACATCATATTTTTAGTCCTTGAGAGAAAAGCAGAATCGCCATGTGTAGATCTATGATTTTTTGTTATTACTGTCTTGGCACGGCAGCAGGCTTCTGAAGCGGTCGCTGCGCTCTCGTTGCAAGTTTCCGTTTTGAGATTGAAATGTTCTTTGAAATGGGAAATACAAATCAAAATCACCTTCCACAAAAGGGATCAGTTGCACTGAGAGGATAAATGTGTTTCATTCCGAATGGGCACAATACACAAGTCAATGTCACCCTGTAGCCAATCGATACAAGCAAATAAATAGCCACATTTGGCAGCAGAAATGCCCTGCAAATTGTAATGAAATGACAACAACAGAAATGCAAAGAGGATACAATTCAACGTCGTAAATATTTCATGCAGATTATTTGGTTCTGTACTTTCAACGAGCTCAAGGGAAAAGGGCGACTGGGATGAACTCACCACAGCTCCTTTGCTTACTTCTGGCGTCCTTGGAGTAAAATTCATACGCCCCAGATGTTGTCCAAATTTATGTTATTTGCAATGCATTCCTTGCAAAAGGAACCGCAAGGGGGCACAAAGATAAGCGATTGATCTGTGACATTAACGTGTGGACGATCTGGAAAAGTAAACTCAAAAATTTGACGCCGTATCACGGTGTCGCTTACATGTAGGTCACGCTCCTGAGACGATTCTGCTCTTCGTCACAAGTACAAAGGCTGAATGTTGCCTGAGGTCAGACATCTGACGCAAAGACCCAAGGTCACAACTTGCACCAATCAATGATTGAAGTTTTTTTGGGCTTCCTCTCTTGGGGCATGATTGGAGACCCCAGCTTGGAGGCAGCTCAGTTTTTGACCCAAAGCAGTGGAACGAGCAGAATGCATTATCCTGAGCTCTTATTCTGCTTGGAATGGCACGAGCAACAATTAGCAGTCATTGCCAAATCAGATTGAGCTTATTGATGGAAATCAATACAAAATTGACGCTCTCGGCGTACAAGTAATCACAGGCAGATGTAACAACATGTTATTACCCGTAAAAACCAAGAACATGACCACGCATCTTGTCGAGTACAAACCTTACAGTTTCTCATGTGGTGCAGAAATCAGTGAAAGACCAAATTTAGTTCTGTCACTTTTCGAGGGGGAGCAAACAGTCGCGAGTAGAGGCTTTTCTCTATGCTCACACACACTCCTAAATGATTGATTTGCAACACATGACCCGCAGCAGATTTCGAGATGCCAAATGAATCTGCAACCATGGTCATGCACCTCTCTTTTCTGCAATCCTCACTGTTGGACACAACCTTTGTGGGGGTGTATGGTCCACACGATATCTGCGTGCTTTTTAACTTCGATGTGTTGTACATATATGTGTCCCTACAAAGGTAGACTATCTTTTTGAAAGGTGGTGGGTGATGTTGGGAGTTCCTCCATTTAAGTTGCAAACGTGGAAAAAGAGGCTCTGAGATCTTCTGGTGGATTCGTTGGTGGGTGGCAAAGCAAGCTGAAACCATACTTTTGCATCTTTGAAACAGAAACAGAAACGCTGGCGGAGAGCCCAATCGCGCAGGTTTGTTCCAACATATGGCTCCTTTTGCTTCAATGGGAATGCCCAAAAAGGGACATATCGAATCTGTGGCCACCTCAAATGCATTTGGATGCACTGTCTCACTGTCATTGAATGGTAGGTCAGAAGAATAGAAGAAAAAAATACTTTATTTACCTTGCATAAATCAGCTTATGGTGACAGAGATGCGGTAAAAATCCAATAATTAACCGGTTTGGATGCAGAACTGTGATGTACGTCTCGTGAATGTCATGTAGATAGCTTTCGTCTTTCCTCCCGCTGCAGCTCACAGTGTCTGAATATCTTCCCTTCTGTTCTCCTGCACCATTTCTGCAGCTGCAGCTTCTCTTCCTCAGAGTCGCTGTCGCTGGCTGCGCCGTGCCTCTGTCTGTCAATAGATCAATGCACCACGCGCATTTCACTGCATGGCCCTCCCGCGACGCATTCAACCCGTTCGGATCAATATATATTGATCATATATATACTCAATACACACACACACACACACACTCACCTTCTCACTGCAACCCAAACACCATTTCGGCCCATTCACACTGTCAGGCCTCAACCGAAGGCGGTCACCAACCCCATCGCTGCCGTACAGGAAAAAGCAAGCCGTCACTGCGTGGTGATGACACTTTCTTCAAAAGCCTTTTTTGTTTTTGTCATTCAATTACTATTTACTGGTCGTTCTGTCCATGGCAGTCATGTTTGTGACTCGAATTTCTGTGCTTTCAAGTGTGAGCGCATCTGGGATAAATTCCAGATGGGATGCTTTTTTCTGCCATGAAGCAGTTCATACAAAGGTAAACATAAGTGACGATTCGAGTCCGAAGTTTCAATGTGTTTTTTTTATTCTAAATTTACCCAAAAAGTTGAAAGCGACAGAACGAAACGTGGGACAACAAGCGTTCTGAATGAATTCAAGGACACAGAAGAACCTTGCAGGTGAGGGTGCCTTCTTTTGAGAAGAGGCAGAACCAAAAGTGAAACAAGTTCATTCACTTCGCATTGTACCGGATGGGAGAAATGGCTTCAGACTGCTGACAATGGACTCAAATGGGCCAAGGCGCTAATGGCTTTTGGGACCAAATAAGTCTCAGTAGCAATTGACCAGGGCACCAACTTCCCATTACAAAGATACGGCACAGCTGACGCTGATTTAAATGCAAAATTGGAGCACTCAAAACATGGAATGGTGGTCTCACAGCTGGTTTGTTTCCTCCTCAGCCTTTGGACACAGCTGTAAGACTACCTTGGAGAGAATACTATTCTGTATCCTCCTCAATTCTTACCTATAAGTAATAGTATATATCCTTCTCTCAGCAGCCAATGAGAGCTTAGCTGGTGAATGGATTCTGTATTATCCTCTCAGCAACCAATCAGAAGCAGACAAATACCTTATTGGTAAAAATTAAGGACACAGATCCTTAATTATTTATTGGCAAAAATTAAGGAGGATACAAAAGCCTTTCGCTTCAGAGGATACAGCTGTGAGACCACGTTGGAGAAAATGCTCTTCTGTATCCTTAATTTTTGCCAATAAGTATATAACAGGATCCGTCAGTTTTTAGACACAGTGAAAAGCATCAGTGGTGAGACCTAACCTTCAAATTGGTGGATAATAAAAAAAAACCACTTTTTCAAAAGACTCCGAAAAACTTCTCGGTATTTTTTATCGCTCAACGTCAGATCTGAAAGCATTCCTACGATGGAGAGAAAAACATTCACCCACTAAACTGGAATTCTCAAGAAATTCAAAGCAACAAAAAGCATTTGCTGACAATTCAAACCGATTGTTTTCCTTTTCCTTTTTTCTCCCTTCACTTTGGAGATCAATTCAAAGTCCAAAAAGAGACAAAAAATGTTTGCTGTAAAGTGGAAGATTTTTATGTGTCTGTTTTGGCTGTTCTGGTTACATGTGTGGAGATGAATTAAGTCCTGTAGGCCAGCTTGGTATACTTCTGCACTGGCTTGCAATCTGCATGTAGCATGTGTCATGTGTCCCTCAAATATCTTTTTTGGTTTTGGTCTTTTTGGTTTTGACCTGAAGAGAGCCTGTCACCAAAGTTTAGGAAAGGTCTGAGGTCTTGACATTTTAGCCAGATGCAGAAATGTTCATGTCCTTCCTTTTTTCTTCTGATTTACTTTTTATCAGAATACAAGAGGGAAGGTATCTCAGACGAGATTTCCTGGTGTCTGATTGGCGCTGCTGACTTCCTGTGATACAAAACTGAACTTGACCTTGTTGCTTTTGAGATCTGGCCAGGAGGGATGTTGTGACTTATTTCTTATGGGAATTGGGAACCTCTCCTTCCCCATGTACAGCTACAAAACAGAACGAAAAGTTCGAACTCTACCTTCCTTTATCCCAGCAAACTCGAATGGCTTTGATAAGTAACAGTTAGCCGAATGATTATAGCTATATATATTGTCAAAACCCCTCAAATATGAATTCTTAAGACGAAGAGAACTCTTTGTGCCCTGTGATTCAGGCTCAATTCGAAACAACATCGTGTGGTAGAGTGAGCTGAAACCGCAAAATGTTAAAAAAAAAAAAATCGTGCATAATCGGCAGAAAAGAGAAAAAAAATTGCTCAGGTCCTACACGTATCTCTCATTTCAGTATCCAGGATCTTTTGACCTGATTGGAAAATTTTTTTTCTAATCTCGTTTGAATTTATGGAATTGACCGAATATATAAAACAAAAACGGTTTTTGGTACAATTTTCTTTCAGTGATGAGAAACTTGTTTCTCTGGTTATGTACATGTGGGCAGGGATGCTAAATAAATTTCTTAGTGCGATTGTTTACTCACACACAAAGAAACCAGAGTGCAAACTGAACAAATGAAAGGAGTCATGCAGATCTCAAAAAAGACAGCCAAAAACATTGCCCACAATGTGTATACATTCATAAAAAAAATAGGGGAGTTGGAGTCCCTCTCGAGGAACGTCCTAAGAGAGACTGAAGCCACCACTTTGCCTGGAACATCCAAAAATAAATTATATATGTCAGAAAAACTAGCATCTTGAAACTATTTACACGTTGTATCAAAAGTTCGTAACATCACCCCTTTTTTACAATGGCAAGTTTTGTTCATTACGAAAACGTGTTCTTCTTGCGTTGGACGTCGAAAACCAAAGTGAGCGCAAAACCCCTGTTCCTCCCCTGGAGGTGACAATCTTGTCCTGAATATAAACTGATTTTCTGATACACTTTCTGTCATGGCGAAATTTAGCTGTTGTGAGAATGCGAGATGCTTTCTCCCCCGGAGAGTTTTGTACACCCGTCCTGTTCACCGAAGGTCAAGGTCACTTCAAGGTCACTTCAGCTGATGGTCTCCGTTTTCTGTCAAGCTCCATTTTCCTGCAACAACATGAAAACAGCTTTTTTTGCGAGGAACCAGACAAAGCACACACATAGGCAATGGATTAGTTGAAAAACAAACACACACTGTACCTGAATATTTAGCCTGTCATTGGTCCAAAAGGGTTGCGACCGAATCCACCCACACCAGCAGGAAAGCCAGGCTGGCCGCCTGGGTAACCTTGGTAACCTTGGTATCCTTGGAAACCTCCTGCCATCGGTGGGAACATACCTCCAGCAGCATAGTTAGGCATACCAAACGGGCTAGCAGGGTTGGCAAATGGACTATATTGGTTAAAGGGGTTCGAGAAAGTTGGTGGAAATTGTTGGTTGAAGTTTGGTGGGAAACCTGGCTGTGGCTGAGTTGGTTGAGTTGGGTTGGTGACTCCTCCCTGGCCGCCTTGATCTACGGTCCCAGTGTTTTGGTTGGGCTGAGTTGGTTGATTGGGCTGGGCTGGCTGATTGGGAAATCCTAGAGGGAATCCTTGGTTGTAATTGTACATTCCATAAGGAGGCAAAAAAGGCATCATTTGATTGTTTGGGAACTGTGGATTGCCAAATGGGTTGTTGGGATAAACTGAGTTAGTTGTGCCAGTACCACCAGTAGTTCCTTGAGGAGTGCCTTGGTTCTGGGGGAAGTTGGGCATACCAGTGCCAGGGAACCCAAAAGGTGAGTATGGTGGCCCGAAGCCTCCAAACATACCTTGCTGGTTAAAGGGATTTCCCTGCGGGAACATGGGGAAGCCTGTTTGGGGAAAGTTCGGGTTCGTTGGAAACCCAGGTTGGCCTTGATTGTTGTTGGTACCAGGTTGACCAGGGAAGAAGGGGCCAAATGGGTTTGGCTGACCAGTTTGGGGGCCACCCTGGGTTGCGGTGGGTGCGTTTGGATCAACTGGTTGCAATGGGTCTTGTTGAGCGGCCGGAGGGACTTCCAACCCTCGCTCTGCGACTGTCCGAGGTTCAGCATCTTCTTCTACATTATCAGACACGCTTAGACTCGCTGCGAACGCCGTTTGCAGCAGCAAGAACGCCACCAGTCCAGAGTACAACACTTTCATCCTTCAATAGAAATTGAGGACAGGTCACTGACAGAATTCGCAAAAAAGGTCCAACCGAACCAAAGGTAAGAGCATCCAAGGATGTCATTTTTCACACAACATAAATTTTTTTTGGCTCGATTTCTATTGTTTTCCCCCACACTTTAATTTCACTGAAAGCAACAAGCAACTTCTTGTGTTCTGAACTGGGCCTAATTGCAACCCAACAGGTAACCTCAATTGTTCTTGCCAAACAAAATTTTATAATTATCAATAGGTCTTTAAGTACATGCATTCAGTAAAAAGAAATTGTTTGGCTTTGCCTGGCAATTTCTTTTTACTGAAACCAGACTTAAAAACCTATTATTATCATCATAAACATGTTTTCCATCAGAGTACAAAATAGAAAACAAGAACAATTGGTAGCATTGTGTGGTACCTTGCTTCACACAAGTTTGTTCTGGCATTATAGCAGGGTGAAAAAACTGGGGTGAAAAAAAATTTGAGAACTGAAAATGGCATGAAACATCCAGAAATGCCAGAAAAGCAAAAGTGAAAAAAAATTTGTAAGGTGAAAAATATTGCTGAAAAAATTGTCAAAAAATGTTTTTGCCAAAACAAAAAGTTGTTAAAAATTGCCTGAGCTTACCAGAAATCATGTCTTGGGAGCAGGTGTGCTACTGACAGACAACTTACCAGACAGATAGCACAGCATGATACTGCAAGTTGCTCATTGCATTAGCAAGGCATGATTAAAGCCAAAATCTTTTATTCAGTGGGTCATAACATTGAAAACATTTGTAACAAAGAAGACTGCTGAATGAAATACAAGGAGAGACAATTCTTCAGTGTTTTCAAGATCAAGGTTATGTTCTGCTTTAAGTTGCAGTGGGTCTTTGAACAAAAAATGAATCATGTCACCCTAGATCTGTAACAACAGCTGTTTATCAGCCTTTAAATTTGGCACACATGCATTTTATGTCCCACTGTTGACACAAACATTTTATTGACCTGGTGTTCATCCAGGCCATTCCTGTCCATGTGATGGATCCAAAACAGAAGCTTACCTTGCAAGAAACCTTCAGCAAAAACATGGATATTGCCCTCAGCTTTTGTCAGAGATGGAGCAATTGATATCTTGCAGTGATTTCTTTCATCTTGAAGTCTGGAAAGCTGTACAACAGTACACTCATTGTCTCTCATTTCAATCAGTTGTTTCTCTTGGTTACCTGTTATTTCAAGGAAATCCTGCCTCAAGTCAAATGGCCCTGTGTCTGGACAGGGATCAATCCTGATCAAAGTGCAATTGGAACCTGATATTGAGAG
>JAAUYG010289637.1_pt1 | contig 13338 bp, 23 predicted proteins | sample 7278091 | NCBI WGS metagenome assembly JAAUYG01 (sample SAMN14350201, study PRJNA611818) | marine sediment metagenome | isolation source: surface marine sediment (0.6m) | place: French Polynesia: Moorea | collected 2018-08
AGTGGACGAAAGTCTCACAAGGAGAACCAAACTACTGTTTGTGACAAATGAACTCTCTCGTTTTGGTAATAAACTTTTACTTTTTTTATGTTGAGAAAACGTTTTATATACGTGGATAAAATGTTTTCACCATGGATTTTTAAATAGAGATTTTTTACGTGGATAAAAAGATATAATTATGTCTAGAAAATATTTTCACCAAGTATTGTTTTTTTTTTTTTTTACGTATAGAAAATTTGTTTACGTGGAGAAAATGTTTTTACATTCAGGAAATGTTTTTGCCACAGAGAAAATATTTAATATTTTTACGTGGAGAAAATGTCTTTAGGTGGAGAAAATGTTTTTTAATCCGAGAAATTATTTTTACATGGAGAAAATGCTTCCACGGCAAAGAATTTTTTATGTGGAGAAAAGATTTTTTATGTGGAGAAAATGTTTTTACGTGGAGAAAATGCTTCATCCCCTGTGATCCCCTCTCAGTTTTGTAATGGAAACATATGACATAACGTCATCGCGAGATAAAACCTTCGAAGTCTTTGACTTTGACCTTTCAATATCACTCAGGGCGAAATCTAATGGTGCAATTTTAACTCCCTATAGTATACGATTTCCTATTAGTGTTTAATGGTGGCATATGACCGGATTGGGTTCCGTTATGAGATATAAACCTTCAAAAACTAAGTTACCTTTGACATTGACATTTCAAGGTCAAAAAATCTAATGCACGGTGCAGTTAGTCCCCGTAATGACTTCTTAATGTCTAATAGTCACCACGTGTTTATATCTTGCCGTTTAGCTGTTATAGGCACTTATTTCTTTTACTGCTTGTCTCTGATACATTAGGACAAAATTTTGCACACACCCGCGCCACACGCACCGTTACCTTCTTACTACCCTTACCACTTTCAAATCGAATGGTTCTATCCCTTTGTCAGAGGGAAGCCTTCTACAAAAAAGTTTTTTGGTTAAATTTTCTTACTATTTTGCTAATAGACACACAGGCAGACACACAACAAAAATTTGGCCTTGGGTGAACTTGAAAGGGGTTAAAAAAATTGGCCTTGGGTGAACTTGAAAGGTCAAGGTCACTCGGATATTGAAGGCTTGCATCTCGGAGAATAGCTGAGCTAGGTCATATGATACCATTAAACACTAATAGGGGGGGGGGAGGGAATCAGGCGTATAGTTGGCTTTCAACCACTCATGGTCATATCACCGACTGCAAGTTGGATTCGGTGGTGTATACAGGTGTATGCGTGTGAGTTGTTGTGGACCGAGCGATCCACGCCCGACAGGTTTTAGGTGCCAAGCCACCGATTCAATTCCGCCACAGGTGAGCAGAAAGCAATCACTCAGATCATTTATACTGAGTCCGAGCCGCCCAGTCGGTTGCCTAACTCATTAATGCCAAGCGCCAAGCTGAGAAGCGCAAACCTCCCAGTTTTTACATTTTTGGTGTGACGCGGTCGGGGATCAAACCCCGGCCTCCCGCACCCCGAGCAGACGCTCTAACCACTATGCTACGCAGGGGCGGTCACGCCGGGACGGCTTGGCAAACCTATTCAACCTAGAAGTCTCCTCGTGGGATTGCAGGATGAGCCTATCTTCCTATCCCTGCTGGTTTCTCCAACCTGTTGGGAATCAGCTCAAATTCTCTAAGTTCAGCAACTGTTGGGATGGACACAACTCGGCCAATACGTATCCTAAGTTCTGCAAACTGCACCAAACCTAACATCTGCATGCGCGGGGAGGGAGAAACAGGCCTATTGTCACAGGGTATAGGTTAATGGCTGTCACCTGCCCGTTGAGGCCTCAGTGCTTATTGTCAGGCTACCAACACTGCATCGGGAAGAGAGAGTCAGCTACTGCAGGCATTCCTGACAGGAAAACTCCTAGTCTGGCCTCATGTCTTTATCCTGCCTCTCTCCTCTGGATGTAGACTACTCCCTTGTCCATCTGGAATTGGTGATAAGACCCTGTGGTCAAGGGAAGGCTGCAGGGCGAGGTATAACGTGTACAGCACAGCAACAGGTACTAGGACGTCAGCTACTGCAGGCATTCCCAACAGGAGAACCCCTTGTCCTGCCTTACATCTGTATCCTGGGCCCTGAATAGAAATTTTAAAGTGCCATACACGCGACCCTCGTGCTTGCCAAGGCAGGTCCTTCACCACTGTGCAATTCGATCCCATTCTTGATAATAAAATTGAAAAACTGGGGGAGGGGGGACATGGCCTAACGTTTTCTCTCATCCATTCTCCTCCCTCTTTAAAGACTCTGACCAACCCCGGTGTCTACCTACGTATTCTTTTTCACTAGCGGGGTCGGGTATCACAGCACCGATGTTCCGACAATCTCCCTGTCAGGGGGCAGCAGGATACCCTGACGTTGCTCGATTAATTTCATTATTTCTTTTGGAGTTAATTGGCGTCAGGCAGGTGTGAATATTTTCAGCTACCCAGCTTATCCTTCCCAATTGGGCTTTTCACACCTCTGTGGAGTGGTAGTTATCACCGGGTGCAGCGAACTGGAGCTGTTGTCGCTGCCACAGCACAGTCAGCAAATTCTCCAAGTCCCTCTGATGGCAGGATGCATTTATTTGGCCTCGTGCATATCAGGCGAGGCTTCTCTGGAAGCGATGTTTGGGGTGTGGCCAGGCAAGGCCTTGTCTGAAATATTCCTTGGGGTACGTTCAGACAAGGCCACCTTCTGAAACATTCCTTGGGTTGTGGTCAGGAAAGGCCACCCTCGAGGCACGTTTGGCCATTTAGCTCAGGTACCCCTTCCTGTAGCATCACCTGACCACTGAGTAGTTCTGTCATACATAATTCACACTCCAGAGAGTTTCTATCACATCCAACACGCATGTGTTCATTCTCTTAAGGGGTCTATGAATATCACTAACAGGTCTCACTCCAGCCTCCAACCGAACGAACAAGAACTCTGAACCAGGAAACCGGAGGGGTCCGACAAATGTTGAACTTCAACAAATAACCAACACAGCGCGCAGCCTACATGTAATACTGGGACACGTGGCCGGGGTGTCGCAGGACTAACTACCCCTTCCTGCATAGTTGGTCGATAGGAATCCTGACAGTGCCCACTTTGGCGACAGGACACTCCCAGATCCCTCCCTATTGGCAAAGTCCCCGTCCTCAACTTCACCATGGTAAATCTTCGATAACCTCAAGGCATAAGAGGGGGCTAATGTCCTTCCCCGATTGCTGCTAATATCCAAGCTCTACCCTCCACACTCTACAGTGTGGGAACCTTGGGCCTTGTCACATAGTTGTCGTGGCATCCCAGCAAGCTCTACGGTTCCCCAGCTGGGATGGTAACTGAATACATAGAGATAGCGGGTCGTTGTCTCCAGTCGGGCCATCAGCAAGATCATCATTGCGGGCTGGGAGAGCTCCTACTGAGAGTGACAGCTACGCTGATGGTCGGGAACAGCCATACGGATGATCCAGTCTGTGTTGGTTAACTGGGAGCACTTGTAGTCTGCAGACTGGTGAATATTAGTCTGGCTGCTTGTGCCAGGTCAGGTCCCTCTGCGGGGTGAAGGAACGGGTGACCGGCTTCCCGTTTGTGTTTCAGTCAACCCTAGGCCAGGGTCACTGCGTGAGTCTGTGGGTTCTACCTCTGGACGGACGTCAGGATCGTCTGGGTCTGCCTGGACAGGATGCAGCGGGTCTGGCATGCCTTCAGAACACAGCGTCTGGGCTGTCTCTGTCTCTAGGTCATTTGACGATCCAGTGGGGGACTCTTGGTCAGGGTAAGGCGTCGAATCTGACAGAGTTTCCAGCACCGCGGGCTGAACTTTTGTTTCTGCTGGTTCAGCAGAGTTGGCTTCATTGGTTTCAACTGGGCTTGATTCATCGGGATGTGGTTCTGCAGGTTCTGGATCAGGAGTTGGGTCAGATATCTGCAGTGGGATGTCTACTACAGCGACTGGCTGGTCCTGGAGGACTGGCTTAGAAGTCTGTGCTTCTTGATCTCGATACTGAGTCGGATGATCAGCCTCTATCCAGCTATACAGCCTTTCTCCGAAATCGGGGTAGTATGGCATCAACTTGCCCACATGCACAATATCGTGCTCTGCTTGGAGCTGGTGATGTATCTTGTACATTACTGGTCCCGTTTTAGCTAAGACTAACCAGGGTCCTCTGTTAGTATAGCGTAATTTGCCTCCCTGTCGGGGGTATGCCCTACAGAATCATTCACCACGATGCAATCGGACAAGTCGATTTGGCTCTCCATATCTGCGACGCTGGTGTTTGGCAGAAGTCTTGAGTGTTTTGCGCACTCTGTCATGGGCATGGCGCAAAGAATTTTTTATCCATTCCACATACTCGTAGGGGCATTCATGTTCAGGCTGTTTGGGCCTCTATCCATTTGGTAAAGTGGCCCTGCATCACGACGATGTACTCATTCCCACGATCAGTACTGTGTAGGGGTCCTATCAAGTCCACAAGCACTCGTGCATTGATCGCACCATGTCGGGCCTGTTGTAATTCACTACGGCCCCTCACAGTGGCCTTGCAGTGTCCAAAAGTTGTGCATCTTTTACACCACGCTTTAACGTTCTTCTGCACCATCGGCCAGTAGAAACGTCATTTTATCAAGGCAGCAGTCCTCACTACTCCTTGGTGAGCAGCCATGGCGTGATGATGGCAAGCCTTGAAAATCCAGGACCTGAGAGGCTTGGGTGCTACCACTTGCCATTGGGAGTTGCCTGCAGTTTCTTTTCTTTGATGATATAGGACATTCTCGTGGACTCTTAGCCGGTGAAATTCAGTCCATAGTATCTTAACTTCTGCGGATTCCTCTCATACGATATTCCATGGGGGTTGAATATCATGATTCCACAGAAGCTCTTTCATAAATACAAGGTCAAGTCCTTCATCTTGTGCAACTGCTATGCCAAGGACTGGCAGATCGAGAACCTCCTGCACCGGCGGTCGACATCATCAGCGGAGGTGACGGCTCTCACTCTATATGTCAATCTCCAAGTGGCTTCAGTGAAAGGCAACATTGCCCATAAGTTTCCTTCAAACTCAGGCGCGGGATCATTGGGGGTATCAAGATCAGCTCTTCTCCATCCGTTACATCTCGTTCTAACTAATACTTTTGGGTGGGGTTGGCTATGGTATTATTGTCTCTGTCGGTGTAGTTGGGGTTTCATCCTCCAACGAAGTCGCTGCTTTGGGCTGGTTTATTTCATCAGTCTGAGTGCCAATTGTAGCCTGTGGGCACAGGGGCCTGGGGTGAAGGTGACATGTGCTGAGGCTCCTGTTGGATCCCGACCACGGACTGCATGCACTGGCTCTACAGGCTTAGTGTTCTGGCTTTCATCCGCGGGAGTGGCACGTACATCCGCACGTCTGGAATCATCTGTCTCACTTGTTGGCACTGGCCCGATTGATGTCACCTTGTCCGGAATGACGCTTTTTGACATCGGGGCTACCCTAGCGGGCTGTTTTAGGCCTGCATGGTCACTCCGATGATCAGGGGCTGGGTCTATATCTATTTCCCAAAGCAAAACAGCATCCTCTTTCGACATTTCGATATACCTGTGGAAGTGGTGCTGATATGGGAACACGGGGGTGTAACACTGGGCCGTCTCAGTCTTTGGCACAGCTGTCTTTCTAAGTGGCTTACACTCGGGGCATGTTTCCCTCTTACATCGCCTGGACGTTTGCCGTGATAACCCATCTGCATGGCTGTGGTGTTTGCTGGGGCGATGGACAATGGCAAAATCGAATGGTTGCAGACGCGCTATCCACCATGCGACCATCCCCTCTGGTTCTCTGAAGTTGTGTAACCATGTCAGGCTAGCATGGTCAGTCACCATGGTAAAGTGTCGTTGGGTCAGATAGTATTGGAACAGCTCGACCGCCATCACTAATGTTAACAGTTCCTTATTAGTGGTACAGTAACAGCGTTGAATGTCACTGAGGGTCTTGGGGGCATATGCGATTACTCGTTTAACAACTTGTCCTCCATCTTCCTGCTCCTACTCCAACACAGCCCCAATTCTAATGTCGCTGGCGTCGGTGCTGAGAATGAAGTGTCCTTCTCTGAGGGGATAGGACAACACAGGTGCGGACACCAGAGCAGTCTTGGGGGTCCAAAAGGCCTCCTCGCATGCGTCGTCCCATACCAAGTCCACTCCCTGTCGCATCAGGATGGTCATCGTGGCTGCCACGGTTGAGAAGCCAGGGATGTAGCGTTGGTAATAGGACGCCAACCCCAGGAAGGCCCGCACGTCCTTGACATTGACTGGTGTTGGTCACCTTTCCACGGCTTCCGTCCTTGCGGGGTCTACTCCCATGCCCTGGCGATTCACTATGTGCCCGAGGAATGGGACCTGGGCCCTCATTAAACAGCACTTAGTCGGCTTCAGCTTGAGGTTCACCTCCCGAATGCGTCTCCACACCATCTTCAATCAGTCCAGTGCGGGATAGAACCCTGCGCCATATACAATGATGTCATCTAAGTAGATCAGGCAGACTTTCCAATTGAGATCCTTCAAGACAAGCTCCAGTAGTCTTTCAAATGTTGTAGGAGCATTGCAAAGCCCGAAAGGCATTACTGTAAATCTGAAAAGTCCCTGCTGGGTCACATAAGCCGTTTTGTCGATATCCTGTTGATCCATTTCGACTTGCCAATATCCCGAATACAGGTCCAAGGTACTGGGTATATGGAACCACGCAGCGTGTCCAAGGTGTCATCAATCTGGGGCAGCCAGTAAACGTCTTTCTTAGTGATGTAATTCAATTTTCTATAATCGACACAGATCCCGTCCCGTCTTTTTTAGGGACCAGGACTATCAGGCTAGCCCAGCTGCTCTGACTCGGTTTAATCACTCCATGATCCAGCATTTTCTGTACTTCCTCCTGCTCCATCTGTTTAGCTATTGGTAATCATCAGGGTGGCGAAGCGAACAGGCCTCTGGGATCCAGTGTTGATGGTGTATTTGGCCAAGCCAGTCCTCCCCATATCTGTCGGGCTGCTGCTAAAGACATCCCGAAATTTATAGATTGCTGCAGCTAACTCCTCCCGCTGTCGCAGGTTCATGTCGTCGGCTACTCCTCCCATCAGGGGCTGCAGATACTCGGGAAGATCCGCGGGGTCCATTCATACATCAACCCACGTGCGTCAGAACTTGGCACGCCCCTGGAGGGTGGTGTCGAGGTGATACTTCACACGTCCATCCCTCAGCCAACCTTCATCGTCGGAGTCATCGCTATCATCGACATATCAGGGTGTCGTAGGCAGCAGGCCTTCTACTCTGTCATATTTTGGTAATCACATGTGCCTTTCCTATGCGGGTGCCCCGATACAGAGTGCGGGGTTCATCGGTGAGGTTCATGACCAGTAGCATGGGCTCAGATTGGTCTGGAGTCTTCAATGCAGATCCTATTACTAACCCATCTTCTGCTTATCGCCACTGGTTAGAACAGGTCTGGGTGACAGCAGCATTCCTCTGTAGCTAACTGGAAGCATGTGTTGGTTTGCACGGCACAATCACTTCAGTTTTGGCAGGCAGCTCTACACGTCGCGCTATCTTCAAACCGGCCTTGACAACATGCGAGCGCTCTGGCACACAGCGAATCTGTCATTCACCGACCTGGAACTGTTGTCTCCACATGGACAGCTTACAATCGTGCTGGCAGAAATAGTCAGACCCCAAGATGTAGTTAGGGTTTTCTTGGTTGGGGCTGATGACAATCTCATGTTCGTATGAGCCTCCTGCTATTCCTATTTGAACTGTGGCTGTGCCTAAGGTAGGGGCTGCACCGCCTCCAATGACTTCAAGGCGTAAATCTTCATCCTACTTTACTTTCAATGGCTGGACGGCTTATATGGTCTCATATAATGGTCGTCCTATCATAGTACAAGTGGCACCGATATCCAAAAGTGCCAAGGTCGATACTTGGTTAATGGTGATGGGAATCAACCAACCGTGGTGGTATCTATTCGCCATGGGAAGAGGAGTCATCTCCAGGTCGCTCTGCTTATCCATTGTCCTGATATCACTTTCCGGAGTCTGGATGGCGGCCTGAGGACAAGTCAGCGTGGTCTCCCTTGTGGCTATAGTCTGTTTCTGGTGTTCTTCTTTCTTAACTAAATCACCTTGAACATCTGTTGAACACCTGCATACACCACCGAATCCAACTTGCAGTCGGTGATATGACCACGAGTGATTGAAAGCCGACTATAAGCCTGATTCCCCCCTCAACGTCTGTTGAGCCCCACTCAGGCAATGGATGCCTCGGTGGGGGGGTCACGCCTAAGGCTCCCGTCATGACCCTGACTTAGTTTAAAGGCTGTTCCATGGCGGGGCCGTCATGGGGCTTCTGCTGCGCTTGGGACGTCTCACACTTCTTGACGGGCAAGCCGTTTGGTCCCACTGTGTAGAAATCACTGCTTGGACAGTCCCGCATAAAATGTCAATACCCCTTACACTTGTAGCAATGCGGGGAGCCCTCTCGGTTCCTCTACCTATTCCTATCAGCGTCCTCTGTTGCGTTCCACTGCCTTATCAGCACTCTTGTTCTGGGAGGTATCCTTGGAAGCAGACGGGGATGCTTCCCTTTCTACACCCCTTACCCGTTGTGGCCCTGGAGTGGGTTGGCGTCAGTTTGGGTCCCTGCTTTGCCATAATTCGGGACCTAGTTTGGCCAAGTTGTGTTCGGTGATCCAGGCTGCCTCGGTGTTGCACCCTTCCTGCTCCGGGAATAGGGTCTGGGTAGGGCCCGACGTGGCCGTCCATGACCGACCTCTTGGCCTTCGACGGCATCCAAAGACCTCATGATGCGCATCAAGTCTTCTATCCACCGGATTCCCATGGCAGCGACTTCAACCCGTAGTTCGTGACTGTCCAACCCATTCAGAAACTGGTCAGCCACCATTTCGTGTCTGGCTTGTGGGTCCAGCAATGGCCAAGCCATCTTCGACAGCTTTTGCAACGCGTCCACGTAGGTGGGTATATCCCCGTTCCTCTGTCTTCATTGAGTCCTGATTTGGGCCTTCTATGCAGCAGTCAGATCCTGGGGTTGAAATCTGCGGGTCAGCAAATCCTTTAATTCCGTCCAGTCTCTTGGGGGCAGGGGGGTACGGCGGATGTAAGCCAGTGCAACACCCCGTAGGTGTGTCTTGGCCTGCCTGCACATCTCAACGGGGTCCCAGGCATGAAATGCAGCAAACTCCTCTATCTGGTAGATGAAATCATCAAGTCTTTCTCCAATCCCACCCTTAAACACGTCCAGGTTTGCTAACCGGTGCTGTATCGGCGGGCCTGGTCTGACAGCGTGTCACGGTCCCGCAGCCACTCTATAGTAATCCTCATAAGGTGGCACCTCTGCATGCTGGGGCAGTGGCATGGCAGGTTGTGATGGCCTGCGATATCAGGGATGGTGCGGAATGCCTAAGTCCAAAGGTCTTTGGCCTATTTCAGGTTGCTCCTTTGGGCTCCCTATACATCCCGGTCTCAGCCCTCAGTTGTCGCGGGTTTACGAATTCCCTTACGTCTGCCAGCTGATCTACTATAAGTTGTGCACGCAGCTGCTTTACTGTCACCTCGGGGGCCTGTCGGTCCATCGGGGGTGGATGTGGTCTCCCTGTCAGGTGAGCCCAGTCTGGCTCCTGTATAATCTTAGCCTCCTCGCACTGCAAGCTCTCTCCATAAGCCAGCAATCTTTGACCTCGCAAGGCAACGTCAGGTGCGTCCAGATACACAGGGTGACTCTAGGCCCCAGAATAGCCATCACCTTTGGGATTCGCTGCTCTAGCACGCATCCTAGGGGCTATCATCGGTCGGGACATTTGGCTCCCCCTCACGATATCAAAATTTGGTTCGTCTCTGACTGAGTGTACCACGGGACCCTGGAGGCATAACAATCACTATCGGGATCACAACACTCATCTGTTCCTCCATATGCAGCACTGGCAATCATAGCACTGGCACCAGTGCGATCCGCTGGATACCTGAGTCTAAGTGGTCTTGATTCACTGTACGGGTACTGTCGGGAATGGTCGACTGCTCCCTCATCACAACAATCAGTCTCTCAGACAAGGGGCCTTGCGGGGTAATCGTTTGTTGTGTCCCACTCACTGCTCCAACCACGGCTCTCTCCCATCGGTCCTTATGTGGGTTCAGTCGGTCCCCTTGTGAATACATATCCTCTGGCTCTGTCTCAGACTCATCATCAGTCGGCAACCACGGCAATCTCGAATGTGTAGTGGGATCGGTTTGTGTGGCTTTGGCACAGCTTCCCACCTGTGTTGTCGGGTTCCCACCAGTGTCTCCTCCTGCCGGGTCGGCTGAATTTGACCTACCTTCACTCCTTCCCGTTGCTCCAGCATCGGAGGTGAGTGCCAATGCAGTGGTATGTCTCACTGGTGCTGTTGAACTTGGTCTGGATGTGGCAGGGCCATCACTCCCTGTCAGTCCTCATGTCACTACCATGGTGGTATTGTTTCAGTCTGGTTTAAAAGTATTTCAAAATCTCCATCAGCACGATGCGGGTTGCAGTATGGCATCAATGCAGGTCGTATCCTCACCCCGCTGATTTTGGTGTCACTGTTCTATTATCTCAGCGATATCCTACTCGTCTTCAACACACTGCAAATCATTGGTACTCACGGGTAGTTGTCCAGAAATCAAGGACGAGCCCCCAGAAACGCCTCGTTTGCTTGTGACATATTGCTAGCCTCAGGCCGTCACGTTTGCGTCATCGGATTGTCTAGGGGGGTTGCCGTCTCGTCACTCGCTCCTCGTCTCCACTCTCATCACTTCCGGATCTGTTCTTTCTGGGCTGCCTTAGTCAAGCATGCTGACGTGCATCCCGCAGTTTTTCTTACTCCTGGAGCCTTCTACAGTGGTGTTTCAGGTCTGCTCTGGGACAGTGATTCACGGTCGTCTCGTCGGTAACGTCTATCGGTCTGTCTGTTCATCCTCCTGCTCTCCTCAACAGAGACCCTGCGTCTCCGTATCAGCGGGCCCATTCTGAGCTGCCCAAAACCATAACCCAACTCAAACTGCATTCACCTTTGTTTGCGTTGACTCGTTTATTCAGGCATTGACAGCTAAACACAGGATGCTCAATCCATTACCCTTCACATTCCCACACGCTCACGTCATACACCTCACAGTCCGGTCACAGCCTCAACAGCTAGGTACCTGGCTGGCTCCTCCAGCAGGAGCGGCTGTCTAACCCTGGCTGTCTAAGATGGTTGCCTCACCTCATCCCTATATCTCACACACCACACTGGGCTTGACTCGCTACAGTCGGGTACCCACCAAGCTAGTGCATCTGTGCTAAGTTGCAGCTGCGTCGCTGTACGTGTGCTCTCTAAGTCCTAGTGCTTAACTCAACTGTATATCTCGAACTGACTCTATGTAAGTCTCTGCATAAGTCTTTAAGTGTCTAATCCTACTTGTTTACGTTCTATTTATCCCCAATCCACCTGCCGTCTGCTGGTTACTAGGGAAACCAATGTGCCCTAAATACTACCCAATCAGATAACATCGCTCCTCTGGGCCAGCAATCCCAGGACCAATCAGAAGAGCCCCAAGATTGCAGCACATCCAGGGGCCTAGAAACTTTCTGGTCTGACCTCACCATAGGGTTTCCCTATCTACTTTTACCGGTACATAAAACACATTCATATTTATCGTGGGGTAGCGATTCTAAACTATACTGGCAGGGGATACCATTACCTTTCAAACGAGGCTAAACTTAACGTTTTCTGTTGGATATTTTCTAAGTTACAATCTTGTCGGGACGTGGTCCCGACATCTTGGGGACTCTGTATGGGGTGTCCCTCTAGCAGATGCACTGGGCTTGTACTTTAACAACACAACTAGTCCTAATAATTCCTATCCGATCAAGGGAAGTACTCCCCCCATTTACAGCACAAAATAGCATACCACGTCTGGACGACTTGGCAAGCCTATTCGACCTAAAAGTCCCCTTGTGGGATTGTGGGATGAGCCTATCTTCCTATCCCCGTGGGCTTTTCCAACCTGTCAGACTACCTACTACACTCCCGATGATAAAGATCGTTGCTCAAAACTAAAGTAATAGCTTTGGCAGTGGCTGTGACCCTACAAAACACACAAAGTAGTACGATGTCACAATATGGGAAACTGCTGAATAATCCTGAGTTTTAGTGCATCCTGAAATTAGTTCTTTAAAATTCTGTTTGGTAAATGCGGCAGGTATTGTCCTTGAAAGATGAAAGAGTCCTTGAAAGTCCTTGAAAGAGTTCTTCCTACTTGATAGACCTTCGCACATAGCTTCACACTGGGATAGTTTTTATTGGGCAGACTCGACTCTCTCATGTTTACAGGCCATGCTGAGCCACGTACTGACATACATGTAGGTGCCCATAATCACTAATACAGGGATTCACACTGGCTGCTGGCTGGAAGGCATTACAAACTCTTTCGGTTGCTTGTCGTTTCCCCAAGCTAGGAAACAACTTTTCAACTGGCTTTAAAACATTGCATGGCAGCTGGAGGAAATGGCGGTTAGATTTCAGCACACGATCAGTTCTTCATGTGACAGTGTCACAACTTTACTAAACAGGCTTTCCTTGATTCAGCTACTCGAACGTCCGCCTATCTTTTCAACAGTTAATCTTTGTTGATTCACTGTTCACGACTCAAGGTCGAAACAGGCAATAGTTCATCGATCGCTGTCACAAATTGCTTCCAGTTACAGTATACAGTCACAACTGTATTGCATCAGACATTTCAACTCTGTATCGAGGATTTTTGTAGCATACTCTTACTCGTGACTCCTGTAGCTCCTGAGTCTTGAACACGTATTAACAGACTGGACTCCAAACGTTCTGCTACCGGTATTTACCATGCTAAACGAGGCTTTTCCAAGAAATTAGGCCGATGTACCACAACAACACGTGTACATTATCAAAATTGGGTTTGAATTCGCATGGAAACAGACCTCGCCGCTGTTGTGGTTTACACAATAAGGTTTTGCTTAAAGAGTCATGCTGTACATATCGATCCCTACAGGAGCACTATTCGAATGACTTTACGGATTCTAGTTTAATGTGGGATTGATTATTATAAATACATATTTGAGAAGCATATATACTTATATGCATGCACCACATTATATATGTGGTTATTTATAGGCATGGGTTAAAGGATACAACCTCTCAACAGCAGGGAGTGGAGTTAGTAAGGGAGTTCCTGATGGAATCCGTAGTAGGTTAGCTGTATGTATGTATGTATATCATAGAATATTGTTCACGCCTTCAAGCGTTTTAATAATAATAATAATAATAATAATAATAATAATAA
>JAAUYG010054881.1_pt1 | contig 13336 bp, 10 predicted proteins | sample 7278091 | NCBI WGS metagenome assembly JAAUYG01 (sample SAMN14350201, study PRJNA611818) | marine sediment metagenome | isolation source: surface marine sediment (0.6m) | place: French Polynesia: Moorea | collected 2018-08
CATGCCCTTGGCGCCCTGGACCTCGATCCGCTGGTCGTAGCCGTAGCCGGCCCGGCGCGAGTTCGAGATCTGGCAGAGCCGGCCGCTTTCGGTGCGCAGGGTGACCACCGCCGTATCCACGTCGCCGGCCTCGGCAATGGCGGGGTCGACCAGCACCGAGGCCGCGGCCTGGACCTCGACCGGCTCCTCGCCCAGCAGGAAGCGCGCCATGTCGAGATCGTGAATCATCATGTCGCGGAACAGCCCGCCCGAACGCCGCAGATAGTCCAGGGGCGGCGGCGCCGGGTCGCGCGACAGGATGGTGACCAGCTCCGGCGCCCCGACCTCGCCGGCGTCGAGCCTGCGCTTCAGCGCCGCGAAGCTCGGATCGAAGCGGCGGTTGAAGCCGACCATCAGCGGCACGCCGGCGGCCTCGACCTCGGCCAGGCAGGCCCGGACCCGCTCGGCGGAGAGGTCGATCGGCTTCTCGCAGAAGACCGCCTTGCCGGCCCGCGCCGCCCGGGCGATCAGGTCGGCATGCGTGTCGGTCGGGGTGGCGACGACCAGCGCGTCGACGTCGGCGGCGGCCAGGGCCTCGTCCAAAGGGCGCAGGGCCGCGCCGGTCTCGGCGACCACCGCCGCGCTGGCCGCCGCGTCGGGATCGCTGACCGAGACGAGCTGCGCTTGAGGATGCCGTGCCAGGTTGGCCGCGTGAATCCGCCCGATGCGACCGCAGCCCAGGACCGCCATTCTGATCATCGCCGCCTCACAAGAATATTCGTTCCGCATTGACCACAGGATGGAATTTCTGTTTCATCTCATAGTCCAGGCCAGGCGCCTTTGGAAGCAAATTCCTGGGAGTGGGTCCCGACCGAAGGGCAGGAGGCGCCGTTCGCCCGGCGGTTGCGCCCGGACGCAAGCCGGGGACAGGGATCGCGCCGCCCCCAGGGCAGGCCCGGTCGAAGACGGGAGGAACAGCCGATGGCCGGGATTCGTTTGACCATGGCGCAGGCGCTGGTGCGCTACCTCGCCGCCCAGCAGACCGACTGCGACGGGCAGAGCCAGCCGCTCTTCGCGGGCGTCTGGGCGATCTTCGGCCACGGCAACGTCGCCGGGCTGGGCGAGGCCCTGTGGCAGGCCCGCGAGGCGCTGCCGACCTACCGCGCCCACAACGAGCAGGCCATGGCCCACGCCGCCATCGCCTTCGCCAAGGCCAGCCGGCGGCGCCGGATCATGGCCTGCACCACCTCCATCGGCCCGGGCGCCACCAACATGGTGACCGCCGCCGCGGTCGCCCACGTCAACCGCCTGCCGGTCCTGCTGCTGCCCGGCGACGTCTTCGCCAACCGCCGGCCCGACCCGGTCCTGCAGCAGGTCGAGGACTTCGCCGACGGCACGGTCTCGGCCAACGACTGCTTCCGGCCAGTCTCGCGCTTCTTCGACCGGGTCACCCGGCCGGAGCAGATCCTCGGCGCCCTGCCCCGGGCGCTCTCGGTCCTGACCGATCCGGCGGCCTGCGGACCGGTGACGCTGGCGCTCTGCCAGGACGTGCAGACCGAGGCCTTCGACTATCCGGAGAGCTTCTTCGCGCCGCGGGTCTGGCGGCCCCGGCGCCCGGAGGCGGACGACGACGAACTGCAGCAGGCCACGGCGGCGCTGCGCTGCGCGACCCGGCCCCTGATCGTCGCCGGCGGCGGCGTGCACTACGCCGAGGCCTGCGGGGACCTGCAGAGCTTCGCCGAGCGGCACGGGGTGCCGGTCGCGGAGACCCAGGCCGGCAAGTCCGCCCTGCCCCACGACCACCCGCTCAACCTGGGCGCCATCGGGGTCACCGGGACCAGCGCCGCCAACGCCCTGGCGGAACAGGCGGACGTGGTGCTGGCGGTCGGCACCCGCCTGCAGGACTTCACCACCGGGTCCTGGTCCCTGTTCGGCGATCCCGAGCGGCTGTTGGTCGGACTCAACGTCCAGCCCCTGGACGCCGAGAAGCACCGCGCCCTGCCGCTGGTCTGCGACGCCCGGCAGGGCCTGCGCGCCCTGGGCCGTCGGCTCGAGGCCTGGCAGGCGCCGGAGGCCTGGCGCGGCACGGCCGCGGAGGCCAAGGCGGCCTGGGGCCGCGCCCAGGAGGCCGCGACCGCGCCCAGCAACGCGCCGCTGCCCTCGGACGCCCAGGTCATCGGCGCGGTCCAGCGCGCCCTGGGCGAGGACGCCGTGCTGGTCTGCGCCGCCGGCGGCCTGCCGGGCGAGCTGCACAAGCTCTGGCAGGCCGGGGCGCCCGGCTCCTATCACCTGGAGTACGGCTATTCCTGCATGGGCTACGAGATCGCCGGCGGGCTCGGCGTCAAGCTGGCCGATCCGGAGCGGGAGGTCGTGGTCATGCTCGGCGACGGCTCCTACCTGATGATGAACTCCGAGATCGCGACCTCGGTGCTGCTGGACCGCAAGCTGATCGTCGTGGTGCTGGACAACCACGGCTTCGGTTGCATCAACCGGCTGCAGAGGGCCTGCGGCGGCGAGAGCTTCAACAACCTCTTCGAGCACACCCGGCACGAGACCCTGCCGCAGATCGACTTCGCCGCCCATGCGGCCAGCCTCGGCGCCCTCGCCGAGAAGGTCGGCAGCCTGGCCGACCTCGAGGCCGCGCTCGGCCGCGCCCGCGAGGCGGAGCGCAGCAGCGTCATCGTGATCGACACCGACCCCCTGGCCAGCACCGAAGCCGGCGGCCATTGGTGGGACGTCGCGGTGCCCGAGGTCTCGGAACGCGCCGAGGTGCGCCAGGCGCGGGCCGCCTACGAGGCGGCCCGCAGCAAGCAGAACCTGGGAGACTGAGTCATGCCGCTGCGCATCGGCGCCAACCCCATCGGCTGGTCGAACGACGATCTGCGCAGCCTGGGCGGCGAGATCCCGCTGGAGACCTGCCTGGCCGAGGCCCGCGCCGCCGGCTTTCAGGGCATGGAACTGGGCCACAAGTTTCCGCGCGAGGCCGGGCCACTGCGCCAGGTCCTGGCGGCCCATGACCTGGAGCTCGTGTCCGGCTGGTACTCGGCCTCTCTCCTGAGCCGCGAGCCCGAGGCGGAGCTGGCCGCGCTGCGCCCCCATCTCGACCTCTTGAAGGCCCTCGGCGCCGAGGTCGTGATCCTGGCCGAGACGACGGATGCCATCCACGGCACGCTCGACCGGCCCCTGTCGCAGCGCCCCGTCCTGCCCGAGGCGGCGTGGCCGGCCTTTGCCGCGCGCCTCACCGCGCTCGCCGAGGCCGTCGCGGCAGAAGGAATGACCGTCGCCTACCACCACCACATGGGCACCGTGGTGCAGTCGCAGGACGAGATCGAGCGGCTGATGGCAGCGACCGGCCCGGCGGTGCGCCTGCTGCTCGACACCGGCCACGCCGGCTTCGCCGGCGCGGACCCCGTGGCGCTCGCCCGGCGCTACGCCGAGCGGATCGCCCACGTCCACTGCAAGGACCTGCGGCCGGAGGTGCTGCGCCAGGCCCTGGACTCGGACTGGAGCTTCCTCGAGGCCGTGATGGCGGGGGTCTTCACCGTGCCCGGCGACGGCGCCGTCGACTTCCCGGGCGTGCTGGCCGCCCTGCCCGGCTACGCCGGCTGGCTGGTCGTGGAAGCCGAGCAGGACCCGGAAAAGGCGCCGCCGGCCGCCTACGCCGCGCTGGGCTACCGGAACCTGGCCGGCTACGCCCGCGAGGCCGGCCTGATCTGAAACAGTGGTCCTTGCCTCGCCCCGGCCCGCCGGAGTGCGACGGCGTCGGGGGCTCGGCCGAGGGCAAGGCAAGGACGCCCGGCTCAGGGCCGGGAAAACCACTCCATGACCTGTTCGACAAGGCCCCCGTCGCGGACGCAGTCCTCGAAGGCATGGCCGCAGCCGGGCAGGCTGCGGAAGCGGACCACCGCGGTGACGCCGGCCCTGGAGGCCGCCCGGCGCAGCGCCTGGCTCCAGCGCGCCGCCCGCTCGACCCGGGTCAGGCCCTGGCGCTGGTCGACCCTCTGCTCCTTGCGCAGGGCCGGGTCGCGCTCGATGTCCCGCTCGCCGACCAGGACCAGGGTCGGGATCTCCAGGAAGGCCTCGAGCTTCGGCTGGAAGCGCCGAGCGGCGCGAGGTCCCGGCGCCAGACCATAGGGGTAGGCCTCCAGCGCGTCGGGCAGCGTGTACCAGCCGGCCGAGGACACCGCGAGCCGCGCGACCCGCTCGGGATGCAGCAGGGCGAAGCGATGGGCGAACTGGGCGCCGCCGGAGAAGCCGAAGAGATCGAAGCGGTCGACCTCGACCCCGGTCGCCTCGGACACCTCCCGCAAGGTGGCGAAGAGCGCCCGGTCCGCCTGGCAGCGATCCACGATGACCTTCTGGTAGCGCCGGCATTGGGCCTCGGAGAACAGCGGCGCGACCAGGACCCGGCCGCTGCGTTCGGCCCAGGGCGCAAAGGCCTCGAGGTGCTCCTCCGCCCCGCGCGAGATGCCGTGCACCGCAACCAGGGGCAGCGCCTTCGGATCGACCCGGCTGGGGACGTAGAGGTAATAGGGGATGCCTTCCTCGTCCCGCGGCAGGCGCAGTTCGGGCGCGCCGCCCGGCAATGCCGCCGGCTCTGCGGTCCGGGCTTGAAGATCGGAGGAGTGAGACGCCGCCGCCGCGGCCAGAAGACCCGTCGTCACGATGATCACCTTCATTGCCAAGTGTGGGTAAGCGCCCGGGGAAAGCGGCGGCCGCCTCAGGCCGCGCGCTCCCCGCCGTAGACTTCCGGAATGCGGTGGTTGGGCAGGAGATCGAAGATCATGTGGATCCGCTCCGCCGAGCCGTCGTTGTGGGCCTCGTGCACCGCCTTGTTGTCGAACCACCAGAGCTCGCCGACCTGCATGCGGACCTCTTCGTCACCGCTCTTGAGATAGCTGCCGGCCGCGCTCTGCAGGACCAGGTGATAGCGGTCGCGGAACTTGTAGTACGCGCCGCGGTCGATGTGCGGATAGACCCGGCGGCCGGGCATCAGCCGGACGATCTTGGCGCGGCTCAGCTCGGCCTCCTGCTCGGCCGCGAAGCTCTCCAGGAAGGCGCGGGCCACGATGAACTTGCGCGAGGTCGTGGTGTAGCGGCTCTCGTGCACGTCGCGGCGCTTGCGGTCGCCGATCTTCGACTTGACCAGGCCCCTGAGCGGGATCGACTGGGCCTCGCGCTGGACCGCGATCTTGTCCTGGCGGCCGGTGCTGAGGTTCCAGGACTCGGGGACGGAGGCGATCTCCTCGAGGAAAGGCTGTACGTTGAGGTCGTGCTTGACCCTGCGGAAGTACTTCATGGCTTTGTCTCCTAACTCGCTCACGTGACGCGCACCCTGGGGTCCGCGTCTTTCGGTTCTCGAAATCAGCCCACGGCCCAGAGCGCCGGGGGGGCTGCGTTCTGCGCCAGCCAATCGGCCGGCGCGATCTCGAGGAGGCCACCGGCCTCCACCTTCAAGATCCGGTCGGCCTTGGCGGCACGGGCCGGATCGTGGGTGATGAAGAGCACCGTGCCGGCAAAACCCTCGATGACCGCCTCCAGGGCATCGCGGGCCGCGTCGTCCAGGTTGGCGTCCGCCTCGTCCAGCAGAAGGACGCGGGGCTTGGACAGCAGGGCGCGGGCCAAGGTGATCCGGGCGCGCTCGCCGGTCGACAGGCCGCCGCCGCTTTCCGAGATGCGGCTCTCGATGCCGGCCGGAAGGCGCGCCACCAGGTCGTCGAGGCCGAGGGCGCCGACGGTCCGCTTCAGGTCCTCGGCGGTCCAGTCGCTCGCGCCGTAGGTCAGGTTGAGCCGCAGCGAGCCGCGCAGCAGCGGCAGGTCGGGCGAGACCATGGCGAAGGCCCGGCGCACCGCCTCCCAGCGGCATTTTTGGATGTCCTGGCCGTCCAGCCGGACCCGGCCCTTGTCGGGATCGAGGATCCCGGCGATCAGACGCAGCAGGGTCGACTTGCCGGCGCCGTTGGCACCGACGATGGCGACCCGCTCGCCGGCCTCGATCGTCGCGTCGAGGCCGCGGAAGAGGCCCTTGAGGTGAAGGCCGCGCAGCTCGATCCGGCCCGGCCCCGGGTCGAGGGCCGCCTCGGCCCTGCGGGCCGCGCGGCGGCCGACCGGCTTGAGGGCGAGCATCTGCTCCAGCTTCTCCCGCGCGATCAGGGCGCCGTTCCAGTACTCGTAGACCCGGCCCAGGTCCTGCAGGCGCGGCGCCAGCAGCCCGGCGACCACCATGGCCGCGACCACCGCGCCGGGGCTGGCGAGACCCAGCCCGACCTGGAGGGCGCCGGCGAAGAGCGCGCAGGCACCGGCGAAGCTGGCGCTGGCCTCGGAGAGGGCGCGCAGCAGGCCGATGACCCGGGCCCGCGCGATCAGGGCGTGACGCAGGCGGGTGCTGAGGCGCTCGAAACGTTTCTTTTCCCTGGCCTCCTGGCCGAAGGCCTCGACCACGCCGATGTTGGCGACCCGGTCGTTGAGCTGCGCCGCCAGGCGGCCTCTGCGGCGGCGCGACTCCCGAGTCGTCGCCCGCAGCCGCGGGCCGATCGCCAGCGCCAGCCCGCCCGCGACAGAGACCGCGATGCCGACCGCCAGCGCGACCACCGGCTCGACCACGGCGAGAACCGCGATCGCGAGCACGGTGGACAGGCCGCTCACCATCAGCCGCGCCAGGCCGTAGCTGATCCACTGGCGCAGGGCGGTCAGATCGCCGACGAAGCGCAGCACGATGGCGCCCCGGCTCATCTGCCGGGAGCCCTCCGCGCCGATCCGGGCGACGTGCCGGAACAGGCGCAGGCGCACGGCATGGACGTAGCCCTGGCCGAGGTGCTCGGCATCGAGATGGCCGCGCCAGCGCAGCCAGGCTCCAAGGACGATCGCCAGGCTGAGGCCGGCGGCGAGGAGGCCGGCCTCGCGCAATGGCAGGGGCGCCTGCGGCGAGATCAGCCGGTCGAAGCCGTTCTTGACCAGCAGCGCGGTCGCCACCGCCACGCCGGCCTGCGCGACGCCGTTGGCGACGAGGTAGGCGAAGCGCAGTCGGCGGCGGCCGGTCAGGACGGAGGGCAGGCGCATCGGAGCTTTCCCCAGATCCGGGATTGGGCCGGGATCAGGCCGGGATCCGGGCCGGAGCGGCCAGGCGGGGCGGCATCCAGACGCCGTCGGTCAGATCGTCGAGCGACACGACCGGCGTCTCGAGCACGCGGTTGGCCTCGCGCACCGCAAGGGGGCTGGAGGTCATGCGTCCAGCGAGGGCGATCGGGATCATCTCGTTGGCCGCCAGCCTGCGGACACCGGCTTCGGCGCCCATGGCGTCGCTGGCCGCGACCACCACGTCGTCGACCAGGTCGGCAAAGGCCGGGGTCTCGACCAGGTCGGCGGTCTCCGAGAAGAACAAGCCGTCGGCCAGCTCCAGGATGATGACGTCGGGGCGATCCTCGGCCAGGGTGCGGACCATGGCCGGCAGCAGGGTGGTCAGCTCGTCGGCCGGGACCTTGTAGGTCGAGGCATAGCCGAAGTCGGTGAAGTCCAGCACCTCCGAGGCGCCGGCGTCGACATAGGCCCAGCGATCGCCGCCGGCGCCGGTGCCGGTCACCTTGCCGACCGCGACCTTCAGGCCGTTGCTGCTCAAGCCGCGGACCATGCCGGCGATGGTCGTGGTCTTGCCGGCATTCATCGAGGTGCCGACGACGCTCAAGGTGTAGGGCCGCACCGACAGGGGCCGCGCGCCCGACAAGGCGTAGTCCTTCAGGTTGAGGACCCGGCCCTGGGCGTCGGCGACCAGGCCGATCGGGGTGATCTGGGTCGCCGGCTTGGTCGCGCCGTGGCGGTTGACGCAGAGCGCCGCGATTCCGCCGGCCGCCACCATGTGGCAGGGCTCCAGCCGCTTGGGCACCACCGCCTCGAACTGGTCGCTGGCGTAGCGGGCGCCGTAGCAGAGCAGGACCTCGTCGCCGGCGTAGAGCTGGCCGCGGCGGCCCTCGGGGCTCTCGATCCGGCGGTGATGGCCGATCCGGTCGATCCGGGCCAGGACCAGGTCGCCGGTCTGCGGCCGGACCCCGGAGGCCAGGAGGCAGGCGGCATCCTCGAGCGCGATGCGCCGCGTCGCATAGGACCGCTTGGCAGCCTGCAGGCGGTCCTGTGCCAAGGGCTGGGGCTTGGCCGTGGTGCTGACCGAAACCGGCCGGTTGAGGTTGACCGGCGCAGCCGAAAGGAGCCGCCTGGCGTCCTGGCCGAGAGTGTTAAATTCCTTGATCATGTCCGCCTTCCTTGGTTGCAGGTGCCATGCCCCTAGAACGGGCCAGGCAGGCATCTATTCTCCGGCCTGTCCGTCATTTTCCGGTCGGGGCAGCTAAGCCCTTGATCCGGCTCCGTCAGGCCACCGGCGGCGGCAGGGAGATCCGCCTGCGCCTCGGTGGTTAACAACATCGCCGATCGGAATGAGACCTGCCTGACCGCTCGATTAACGGTCCCTGACGGCGAGATGAAAATCTGCTGAAAGCGCCCCAGGGGCCCGGCCCAAGCCGCCGAGCCCCCGGGGCAGGAGCGCGGAGCCGAGCCCCGCCTGCGTCCAGCGCGCCTTTGAATCCGCGGCCGGCCAGAGGCCGCAGCGGTTTCTGATGGACCGGCGGATTCAGTGGGACCTTCAGTCGCTTCGGCGTGCTGCTATGCTCACCCCATGGAGACCGGCCCCATGGAGACCGGCCAAGCGCTTCGCCGTATCGACCACGACTCGGATCGCGGGCGTTGGACCTTGCTGTGCCGTCGTCCGCCCCTGCCGCTGGGGCGCTATGTCAGGGAGGTCCAAGGCTATGCCGAAGACGGCGGTGGCCCGGTCCTCCGGACGGAGGTGCCCTCCGGCATCCTTCCTCTGATCCTGGTCTTCGGGCCTGGCTTCACCTTGCACGACGTCACTTCGCCAGAACGCTTTCGGCCCCTCGAGCGCAGCTTCATCGCCGGGCTCCATGAAACACCGACCCTGGTCGGCTCCGCGGGGGGCGCCCTCTGCATGCAGGTCGACTTCACGCCGATCGGCGCTTGGCGCTTCCTTCGCCGGGATCTACAGGACCTCGCGGGCCGGGTCGTCGACCTCGACCTGCTCGTCGGCACCCTCGCCGAAAGCCTGGAGGCGCGGCTCGAGGCGGCCGGGGACTGGCCGGCGCGCTTCGCTCTCCTGGAGGCGGTCCTCTCGGAACGGATTCTCAACGCTCCGAAGGAGGCTCCGCTGGTCGACGCCGCCCTCCAGGCCATCGAGGCCAGCGCCGGCCGGATCCCCGTCGGCGCCCTGGCAGCCAGGCTCGGCTGCAGCCGCAAGCACCTTGCGGCGGTGTTCAGGCGTCACACCGGGCTGGCGCCAAAGTCACTGGCGCGGGTCCTGCGCTTCGAACGGGCGTTCCGGATGCTTCGGGCCGGCGAAGCGCCATCCTTGGCCGCCCTCGCGGCGGACTGCGGCTACGCCGACCAGGCGCATTTCAACCGGGACTTCCGCGCCTTCGCCGGCGAAAGCCCTCGGGTCCTCCTAGCGCGTTGCCTACCCGACGGCACCGGCATCCTGGCCGATCCGGGCTAGCTTGGTGGTAACAGAAGTTCAAGACAGCCACCTGCCGTGGCGCGCAGGCTGTGGGTAAGCAAGGAGGCCAGCCATGAGCAGCACCGTCATTCCCACCCTGCGCTACCACAACGCCCCGCAGATGATCGACTGGCTGTGCGAGATCTTCGGATTCGCACGTCACCTGGTCGTCGAGGACGGCGCGGGCGGCATCGCCCACGCCCAGCTGACCCTCGGCTCTGGGATGGTCATGCTGGGGTCGGCGCGCGACGATGCCTTCGGCGAGCTGCAGGTACCGGCGTCCGCGGACGGCCCGACGACGCAGAGCCCCTATATCGTCGTACCGGATGCCGACGCGGTCTACGATAGGGCCAGGGCCGCCGGCGCCAAGATCGTCATGGAGATTCGGGACGAGGACTACGGCGGACGCCATTTCTCCTGCCGCGATCCGGAAGGCCATCTCTGGAACTTCGGCAGCTACGATCCCTGGGCGAGCCGACCCTGACAACGCGGCAGGGCGTCAGCGTGGCTCCCGGGGGCCGGTGGCTCAGCCGCGGACCGGCGCCCGCCCGCCGATCGACTCGGTGATCTCGGCGGCCGCCTCCGCCACGGCGCCGCCCAGGGCCGCGAGGCGGGCGTCGGGAATCCGCACGCTGGGGCCGGAGACCGAGACACCCGCGATGGGCTCGCCGTACTCGTCGTGGATGGCCGCGGCGATGCAGCGCATGCCCAGGGTGTGCTCCTCGTCGTCCAGCGACCAGCCCCGCTGCCGGATCTTCGCCAGCTCGTCCAGGAAGGCCTTGAGGCCGGTGATGGTGTTCTCGGTGAAGCGGGCCAGCTTCCGGTCCCGGAACAGGGCCTTGACCTCCTCGTCGCTGCGCGCGGCCAGGATCGCCTTGCCGAGGCCGGAGGCGTGGATCGGCCCGCGCCGCCCCGGGCGGAAGAAGGCCCGCATCGGCGAGTGGCTCTCGAACTGCGAGATGAAGACCACCTCGACGCCGTCGGCGATCCCGAGGTTCACCGTCTCCCCGGTCGCCTCCATCAGGCCGCGCATGACCGCCCGCCCCATGGTCACGACCTTGCGGTTGCGCAGGAAGGCGGAGCCGACCCGAAAGGCACCGACGCCGATCCGCCAGCTGCCCTGCTCGCGGTCCTGATCGGCGAAGCCCCGGCCCTCGAGCGTGCTCAGGAGCCGGTGCGCGGTCGAGGGCGCCATCTCCGCCCTCTGCGCCAGCTCGGTCAGGGTCAGGCCGTCCGCCTCGGCCAGCAGCTCCAGAAGCGACAGTGCCCGGTCCAGCGCCTGGACCGATCCGCCGGGCTCGCTGCCGCGCGGCCGGCCCCGCGGCCGGTTCGGCGCGTCCTTCGTCACCATGGCCAAGTTTCCGCCCTCGCTTCAGCTGCCGGGATGCCTTCGCGACCATTCCCCTGCCGGGCCGCGAAGGTCAATTATTCCACAATATGGAATATTCTTCCATTTCTCTTGACTCTTTCCGTATCTCGACATATTTTCCCACCATACGGAAATCAATGACCCGACCGGGAGGCTTGCCATGGCACGGATGAGAGCGATCGACGCGGCGGTCCGCGTTCTCGAGAAGGAGGGCGCGACCCGCGCCTTCGGCGTTCCCGGCGCGGCGATCAACCCGCTCTACTCCGCCCTGAAGAGCCGGGCGACGATCGACCATATCATCGCCCGCCACGTCGAGGGCGCCTCGCACATGGCCGAGGGCTACACCCGCGCCGAGCCGGGCAACATCGGGGTCTGCATCGGCACCTCGGGCCCGGCCGGGACCGACATGATCACCGGGCTCTATTCGGCCGCGGCGGATTCGATCCCGATCCTCTGCATCACCGGCCAGGCGCCGCGCGCCAAGCTGCACAAGGAGGACTTCCAGGCGGTCGACATCGAGTCCATCGCCAAGCCGGTGACCAAGTGGGCGGTCACGGTGCAGGAGCCGGCGCTGGTCCCGCGGGCCTTCCAGCAGGCCTTCCACGTCATGCGCTCCGGCCGGCCCGGCCCGGTGCTGATCGACCTGCCGCTGGACGTCCAGCTGGCCGAGATCGAGTTCGACGACGAGACCTACGAGCCCCTGCCGGTCTACAAGCCGGCGGCGAGCCGGCGCCAGATCGAGAAGGCCCTGGCCATGATCAACGAGTCCGCGCGGCCGCTGATCGTCGCCGGCGGCGGGATCATCAACGCCGACGCCGCCGACCTGCTGGTCGAGTTCGCCGAGGTCACCGGGATCCCGGTGATCCCGACGCTGATGGGCTGGGGCGCGATCCCCGACGACCATCCCCTGATGGCTGGCATGGTCGGCCTGCAGACCAGCCACCGCTACGGCAACGCGACCTTCCTGAAGTCGGACTTCGTGCTCGGGATCGGCAACCGCTGGGCCAACCGGCACACCGGCTCGGTCGAGGTCTACACCAAGGGCCGCAAGTTCGTGCACGTCGACATCGAGCCGACCCAGATCGGCCGGGTCTTCGGCCCCGACTACGGCATCGTCTCCGACGCCAAGGCGGCGCTGGCGCTGTTCATCGAGGTCGCCCGGGAGTGGAAGGCCGCCGGCAGGCTCAAGGACCGCGGCGAATGGGCGGGCCAGTGCGAGCACCGCAAGCTCCACATGCTGCGCAAGACCCACTTCGACCAGGTGCCCCTGAAGCCGCAGCGGGTCTACGAGGAGATGAACACCGCCTTCGGCCGCGACACCTGCTACGTCAGCACCATCGGCCTGTCGCAGATCGCCGCCGCCCAGTTCCTCCACGTCTACGGCGCGCGCAACTGGATCAACTGCGGCCAGGCCGGCCCGCTGGGCTGGACCATACCGGCCGCCCTGGGGGTCCGCGCCGCCGACCCGGAGCGCGAGATCGTCGCCATCTCCGGCGACTACGACTTCCAGTTCATGATCGAGGAGCTGGCGGTCGGCGCCCAGTTCAAGCTGCCCTACCTGCACGTGGTGGTGAACAACTCCTACCTCGGCCTGATCCGCCAGGCGCAGCGCAACTTCGACATGGACTTCCAGGTCCAGCTCGCCTTCGACAACATCAACAACCCGGAGCTGGAGGGCTACGGCGTCGACCACGTCGCGGTCGCCGAGGGCCTGGGCTGCAAGGCGATCCGGGTGCGCAGCCCCAACGAGTTCCAGAAGGCCTTCGCCGAGGCCCGCGAGCTCATGGCCACCCATCGGGTGCCGGTCGTGATCGAGTTCATCCTGGAGCGGGTCACCAACATCGCCATGGGCACCGAGATCGACAAGGTGACCGAGTTCGAGGAGATCCTTTGCCTCGACCCGACCCTGGCAATGAACGATATTCCCGAGACCCCCGCCGAGGTCGGCCTGGACGAGATCGAGGCCGAGCAGGAAGAGCTCGAGCCGGCCTGAAGCCGGCATGAAGATTGACACCGGCCCCCGGCCGACAAGAAGCTGTGCGCCCATCAGAGGAGGAAAGAGGCAGATGCCCAAGTTCGCGGCCAACCTGTCGATGATGTTCAACGAGGTCGAATTCCTCGACCGCTTCGCCGCTGCCGCCGAGGCGGGCTTCACCGGGGTCGAGTACCTCTTTCCCTACGCCTGGGACAAGGCGGAGCTGGCCGACCGGCTGTCCGACAGTGGCCTGACCCAGGTCCTGTTCAACATGCCGCCGGGCGATTGGGACGCCGGCGAGCGCGGCATCGCCATCCTGCCCGAGCGTACCGCGGAGTTCCGCGCCGGTGTCGAGACCGCCATCGACTATGCCAGGGCGCTGGGCTGCGAGCAGCTCCACTGCATGGCCGGCCTCGCCCCGGACGGCGTCGATCCGGCGGTCCTGCGCAAGACCTACGTC
>JAAUYG010061207.1_pt1 | contig 13336 bp, 12 predicted proteins | sample 7278091 | NCBI WGS metagenome assembly JAAUYG01 (sample SAMN14350201, study PRJNA611818) | marine sediment metagenome | isolation source: surface marine sediment (0.6m) | place: French Polynesia: Moorea | collected 2018-08
AACACAACCAACACACCCCACACCCCCCCCTGTCTGGGGGGGGGGGGGGGGGGCGCCCCCCCCAACCTCAAAGAGATCCGCGCGTATTGTCCAGGGGAAGCAACAACTAAAATTTGAAAGAAATCCGCGCAGTAGGCACAGAGACAATAACTGACGAATTTTGACTTCATGAGCTCTGCTGACATGGTCAAACAGAAATGAACGGCGTGTGCATATATAAGAAAAGTAAACAAACCGGATGGTTTTCGACACAATATCCTCCAACAACTGACTTTTTCGAGTCTTTTCGTGCGTTAAATAAGGCTTATTAAACGTAAATGATGTAAGTCTAAAATGTAGTATTAGATATAAAATAACAAGGTTATCGAACTCTTTTAAGAATTTTGAATGACCTCATAACAAGCATGGAGTGACTCTCAAGCCATAACGGCCCTCGCCCCCGGGCGTCAGTGGTTCCATGCAACAATTAATTCAGAAAGGCGTTCGTTCGATAAAAAATATAACTGACCGTTGAAAGTGACCGCCTGGATGACCTTCTGAAGATCTGAGCTGTGGTATGCGATGTTCAGAAGGTGAAAGGCAAAGAAGTATCCATGGAATGCTGTTCCCAATGCTGAACAGGTCACAAATGTCTGGAACAAGAAATGTCCGACAAATGTACATACTAGCTCAGTCAAATGATTAATATAATGCACTGTGAAACTTGGGAACTGATACCAAACAAACCAAAATTACGATGGGGGGTGGGGGTGAATCAGGCTTATAGTCGGCTTTCAGCCACTCATGGTTATAGCACAGACTGCAAGTTGGATTCGGCGGTGTATGCAGGTATGCAGGCGGTCTTCTTTGGGCCGAACGATTTACGCCCGACAATTCTTGGGTGCCAAGCCACTGATTCAATTCCGCCACAGGTGAGCAGAAAGGAATCACTCAGACCATTTATACTGACTCTGAGCCGCCCAGTCGGATGCCTAACTCATTAATGCCAAGCGCCGAGCTGAGAAGCGCAAACCTCCCATTTTTTATGTCTTTGGTGTGACGCGGTCGGGGATCGAACCCCGGCCTCCCGCACTGTAATTTTGCTAAGTGCACTGAAAGACCCCATATGAAACTCAAAGAATCAGACATGAAGAGTGCTCTACATATGCATTTCCTGGAGCCACTAGTCCTAATTTTTCCATTCGTTTCACTCTACAATGAGTTTTCAAGATATTATAAATTTTAGGATTTCTCCTTTTACTTCAACATGCCACAAAATTTTAAAATTTTGGCACATTACAATAAGATTTATGAGATTTATATTCCCTTATGAGTACCTTATTTATCGTAACCTTTAGCTCAGATCGGATAAAAGCAGCGTTTTGAAATCTCCAGCCCCATATAACCCTATGTTTTTTCAAAGTGGCACCAAGGTTTTTCACTTTTTGACAGATCACCAAAACTTTATTACTTTATATATTCCCTCATGACTTTCTTATTTATGATATGGAGCTACGCACGAAATATTGGCTTGAATCCATGCAGCGGTTTTCGAGAAACCTGATTTTACAGACGACGGACGCCAACGCCATGACAGTAGCTTTCCTGACACAGTCAAGCAGAACTATAAATAGTTTGAAGGTGCTGTGGATAGGGAACTGCCCACAAAAAAATTTGTCCTTGACCCACGCAGCGGTTTACAGGTGACAGACGGCTGACGGTAGACAGCCAAAGAATGGACGACAGACGATTGATGCCTGCATCACGACAGCAGCTGTGCTGACAAAGTCAATTAGAGCTACAAATTAAAAGTGTTTTTTTTTTGATTGCGCAACAAATGACGGACAAACGATGGACAAATTTCGATGTCACGAGCTCTACTGACATGGTCACACAGAGCTAAAAATTCCACCCCTTCGCATCGTGGTGGGCAAAAGAGCTACTATCTTAACATCGTATGGTCACTTAAGTCGTACCGTCGTTTTGTCGTTAGTGCCTATGTAAAAATATCTGTACTTACCAGGTAATACAGCGTTGTAAAGCTGAATATCTTCAGGCCCATTCTGGATTTCTTGCGATTGATGTGTCCTACTTCCTCCGTGGCGTCATTTTGTCCACGTTTGTCTCTGGTTGGAAAATAATCTTAATTTGACTGCTTGTTTGCCCAAATGATGAATGACTAGTAATCTTACTTGCACGTGAGTCCATCTATTCTTAATTCATTGCAGGAGTTATTCTGGATGGCGTGGGGTATATTGCAACACGAGATATATCCTGTTAAATCAGGTGAAGAAGAGTTCACATGGGCTAAAATCGAATTTTTGACTGAAACGGCAAATCGTCCGTAATCGAAATGTGTTTGACACTTTCAGATTTCTTCAGCATGTGTTCAGAACCGTTAAATTTCAAAGTCATCTCGCGTCAAAGTTATGCATGACTTGTATGGTCCACCTAAGAATTGAAATTTTCTATAAAATTGTGGCTTACTACATGTAGGGTGCACGTGCATCTTTTAAAAGTCTATGACTTGCCTCTGACTTGAGGATCATCCATACCTAAAGGTCACACATTGCCAAATCTCAAGTGAAATCTCAAATTCACTTTCTATTGTGTTCCACACAAAAAAAACGAAGCTGTAAGATGTACCATTTGCGAGTGACAGGGCTTTATGACCATATCAAGATCACTACGAGATCACATTCTGCAACACCATATACAAATTTCTATTGGTATTTCTTATACTAAAATATGCTTTATGATTCACACCTTGTGAGTGATTTAACAGCCTCATATATTTAACAAAGATGTGTCTTCAAAGAATAGAGGTTTTGGGACGTATTAGTGTCGGGTTCAATGTACTTTATTTCCAATATCCACCAAGATTTGCACCTTATCATGCATTAACTGCATAGGCATTATCAAGGATTTCATATTTACTGTAATGTCACATGTTAACATGATACAACGAAATCACGTGACAATGTAAAATTTAAAGAAGTTACTAATAATGTGTATGAAATACAAGAACCAAATAAAAAAGAATACATGTATGTTCCGTAATAGCTGGACAACAAATCAAATGCAGCTACAAATATAATCTTCTTCTTAAAACATATCTCAAATTATTCAAGATGCATTTTGTCCAGTGAAGCTTTACTGAATTATTTAAAACACTGCAGTCATAAATACCCCGGTATAAGTTGTGACACAGGAGAGAAATGTAACAAAATCTACTGAAATAATTAAACGTTCCTGATATTGATTATCTGTAAAACCTATTCAAAATGCATAAAACAGAATAGCACAAATAAAGAGAGAAAACGTAACGGATTGTCTATGTCTTGTAAATTAAAGGCACAATACACACATGTCATCTGCATTAAATAATTCGGCAATTTAACAAAAGGTCCAGGTACCTTGACGCCTTGCTTGGGCACTTGCCAGATAGAAAGAACAGATTTGCACTTAACAGTCAAGTAAAGTAGCTGTTAAGGAGATATCTAGCTGAGTTGGCAATATAATGTTGTCAAAAATCTGAAATGCACTGAATGCCCTCAGACTGATTTGGACACTTAACAGACAAGAGTACCCTGTATACAGTGCGTTAGCTCCTCTGAGACCCAATATCTTGTCCGTTTCGCTTAACGACCAGCCGTTTTTGATATACAAGGTTGTCGAAAATGGGAAATGCACAAATGACTTTAGAATGACCTTAATCATTTAAATATCAAAAGTACTCTATATACAATAAGTATTTACCCCCGAGGCACACATTTTGGTCATTTTTACGACCATTGTAAAAATTGGAAATGCTCCGAATAACCCTAGAATGACCTTGAATACTTTACAGTCAAACCTACCCTATACACTTCAAGTACGCACTCAGGAGACCCAAATGTCATTCAATTTCGAGATACAAGGCTGTTGAAAATCGGCAAAACAAAAACAAAATGTACCCAAATCACTTCAGACTTACATTGAACACTCAACAGTCAAATGTACTCCATAAACGCTAGATAGGTACCCCCTAGGCCTAAATTTGTGTCAGTTTTGCTCTACCACCAGCCATTTTAAAGATACGATGATGTCGAAAATCAGAATACACTGAATAACCCCAGAATGACATTGCATATTTAACAGGCAAAAGTGATCTGTATACAATAAGTACACCCGAGAGAAGAATTTTCGTACAATTCACTATACAATCGGCCATTTTCGAAATGTAAGTTAAGATTGTCGAAAATCGAACATGCACCAAATTACCCCCAGAATGACCATAAACATTTAAATGTAAAAAGTTCTCTATGTGCACTAAATACGTACCCCCTCCCCCAACATACCTAATATTTGTCCGTTTTGTTCTATGACAGTTTCCAACATAACGTTGTTGGAAATCGGAAATATCAGAAATGCACCGAATGACCTCAGATTGAACTTGTAAACTTAACCATCGAAATACCCATATATACAAAGTTAGTATCCAAGAGGGAAACAGTTGGTTCCGTTTTGCTGCATGTTTAGCATTAGTTTTTTAGATACAAGGTTGCTGTAAATAGAAAAAAATGGAAATGCACCGAATAACCTCAGCCTGATCTTGAACACTTCACAGTTAAAATACCCCATGCGCACAAAGTACACACTCTACAGACCCAAATTCTCGTCCACTTCGCTCTATGGCCAGCCGTTTTCGAGATACAAGATTGCTGAAATCATAACATTTGGAAATGTACCGCATAATCTCAGACTGACTAACGGTACAAAGTACCCTGTACACACTAACTCCTTGACCTAGGGCACATATGTTGGTCAGTTTTGCTCTACGGCCAGCCGTTTTCAAGATATCGCACATTTTATAATTCTCCGTTGGCTAGCATGTTAAAGGCAAAAAAGTGCCAAAAAATTAAAAATTTGAAATTTCACAATTTATATATAACGACGTTGGTAGAGACTCGCTACAGGAGTATACATGTACATAAATTTTGGGGAGCAAATCTTGTGTTCTTTTTCATACGAGATGCCGTTTGAACTTGTACTCCCGTATGATCCCATGTTAACGAAAAGGAAAAAAATGGCTAAAATCCAAAAATTTGAAATCTCAAAATTCTTTGAACATCTTTCGAAGAGACCCTCCATGTATGAGCATGCATGATTTTTGAGAGTGGATCTGATGTTACTTTAAGAAATGATGGTGTTTAAAATGTTTACTCCCATGTGGTGCCATGCTAGTGAAAACGGCAAAAAAAAATCATTAAAAATCTAAATATTTTGAGAAACAAAAATGTGAATTTGCTGGTCAGTTAGGTTTCCCCAAATATTTGCCATTAATTTGCTTGGCGGTTTCTGAGAAAACAGGTTTTACGGACGGACGAGTGGACTCACAGATGATGGATAACAAACGGGCGCTGGATGCCGGAAAGGGGTGATGAGTGTAGCTCTGTAGTGCTATAACACAAAAACAAAATGCACATCACACTGTATTTATGCTACCAGATTTCAAATGCTGTTGAATTATACGTAGTATTATGTAAGTAGTTACATAGGATGCAATAACTAATAAACAGTTCATTAAACTTCTTTGGGCTTACTGGTCTTCAGTTTGGGAACTCGTGTTATAAAAAATCCCCAGTAGATTTTTAATACAGTCACCGTAAAAGTGTCGCAAGGTGGCCAATTGAAGGGTCCGGAGGCTTGAACGGCGATTATCCAGTGGATTCATTAAGAGATCCGCCCCATCTGGAAGAAGCACTGGAAGGTCGACCAGCAGGCTCAAGGCCAGCGGAAACCAACACCTCCTTGGCTATCATGGAAGGATGGTTACCACATCTGCTTCCTCTCGCCTGACCTCGTGATGTTCCAGACGAAGGACTAACATCAGTGAGCACAAGTACAGGGGACATGTGAACCAGTTGGCCTGAAGAACAATGACCCGATAGGCCAAAAGTTTGACTGAAGAAGACCGGAGCCATCGCGTTGATGCTTGTAATGAACATACCTACCCATGTAGCTCCCCCGCACAAGAAAGAGGAGGTTGGCTATTCCTTGTTGAGACACCACTTGATTGACTTGTCGAGGTTATACTGATTATAACAGGTGAGTGGACAATCTGTCGGGTTCGACATTGTCTGATCCCTAATTTAAAAGATGAACGGCTTGAAGTGTGGCGGATCAGTCCATGCACCAGTGAGTGCTTGAGTGATCTAATCGATTGAGTGAGCAAGACCTAGTCCCTCGCACCAGGTTCAGATAAGACAGGACGGTGGTGTTGTCCGTCTGAGCCAGGAGAACTCCTGCCTGGAGTCTCTGCTGGAAAGACTGAAGCGCCATGAAAACAGGTCTGGTGGATGTCAACATGGGGATGAGACTCCTCCTGCCTCCATGTCCCTGAACAACTTCGTCATCGAGGACTGCCCCCCCCCCTCCACACACACACCCAACCATGGTTGGAGAAGTCAATTTTAGACTATGACTGGGCTGAATAAAACCCAGAACGACACCTTCTCCCAAACAAATAAGCTCCGCACAGAACACGCAGAATTGAAGAACCTCCAGGAACATCTACGGAATCCTCTAGGAAATGCTGTCGAGTTTCTGGTTGAAATCCCTTGTCAGATGAGACGATATCAGTCTGAGTCGAAACAGACACGTACTGTGACATGACTAGCTAGCTCTGCAGGTATCTGCGCTGACGCTTTTGTACCAAAATAAACCTACACAGGACACATTACAAACAGAAGACATACAATTATACTTCTTTCAACCTAAACCTACTACCACTGCCGTTTACAGAATCGCTTAATTTATTCAACAGAGCAAAGCCCCCAATGCAAGCGCATGAATAACACACTGCGGCAGTATTACACTGTAGGGGAAGGAAATCTCATAGCAGATAAATACGAGATTAAGACCCACACCCCTTTAAGTGTGTCTGACCGGGTGGAGTGGTGCTGGCGGGCGTCTTACTGGGTGTTAACATGTACTTCTAACCTGAACCACGCCAGTAGACTCCTTGTATCTGGTTTCTGTGGTTTACTGCAGAGAAAGTAGGATCCCAGCACACATGCAGAGAGGAGGTTGTGTAGAGCTGCCAGCGGCCAGAACACGTAATAATACCAGTCTGGGAGCACTGGGGACGGGCTGTAAATACGAGTAAATAATAGGAAGTTGTGACATTCAGATACGGACATCAGTGTCATGTATATAGATTCGGCAACTGGTTTAACTTTAGGTGTTGGTTCATAAACAAAACATCTAGACATATTTATTCGGTAAGTATTTCAACTAAAATGTACCTAAATACTAACTACTGCTGCTACTACTGCTGTTACTACTACTACTACTACTACTACTACTACTACTACTACTACTACTACTACTACTACTACTACTACTACTATCAGTACGTACTACTACCACTACTTCCACCACTAATGCAGACAGTAATGTTGCTGCTGCCTCTGCTGCCTATTGCTTACATTGCTGCTGCTGCTGCGTCCCCCTGCAGCACATGTATGTTTCTCCTCTATCAATCACTCCATCTCAATAACCATGTTTCTGAATAGCGCCAGTGCGAACCAATGTTTATTGTTGCAATTGTTATTAGTACCGTGTTATTGTATAATGTTTCAGAGATATAGGAAAAGCTTTAAGGTATGAATTTTATGCTCAATGGTAAAATGATTAAAATTATTAAAAGGTTATACGTATCTTGGTTTATATTTCATCAAATTCTGGTTCATTAAATTAGGAATATAAAACTTTGCTCATAAAGATAGCAAGATATCCTGAGGATTAAACACTTTTTTACTTTTTTTGTCATCAAATATGTGCTTCAGCATCAAATATACTTAACATTATTGGACACATTAATTAGACCTGTACCCACATAGTACGCTTGCCTGGTATGGCGTCAAGAGCCAATCAACAGTTCATGGTTGTTTAAAAGTACGGTGTATAAACAAACCCCATTAGAAAAAGGTGTAAACATATTTTAACTGGGGGACCAATACACGCGGTTTTTCATTACGGTTTCAGACTCCGACTCAGGAACATGTTATATGAATTGTGTTATATAGACCAATGTCATATAACACTCGTCTATATAACACAGCAATTCATATAACTGCGAATATAAGTTTTCATTTTGCTATTATCCTTTCGCCATACAGGTCCTATGTAGTTCTCTAAACTTCTTTACTAGCCATTACAACTGGAAAAATAGTTTGCTCAGGTCGTTTCTCATTTTTCCATATTACAAAATAATGTAACACGTTCCCCTTGATATTTTTCAACATTCAGTTATGAAATTAAGCTCATCCTCAACGGTTCCTGAATGGCATTGTCTACATATACGATCACAGGCTGGCACAGATGTGTTTTTATCTACTTCAAGTTATATGCAAGCCAGTGATACATTCATGGGATACTATCCTTGGTATAGTAATTTTGCTCAGAACTATTAAGCTTTGCAATGCTTTGCATAAGCACATAATTTATTACCCTATTTACTCGTGTTCCTGAGTCGGTCTAAAACTTGAATGAAAAATCGCCTGACAGTGTATTGGTCCTCTAGTTAAACACGCATATGATTTATTAAAGCGTTTACATGCACGACTGCATGCGTTTCACATGCTAGTTTTTGTTACATTCAAATAATATACTTCGAGTACGCATCCTAACTCATGGCAAACATCGGTGCTCAATCCTAAACATTGAGAGATGTAGGGAAGGTAATAGTTACACATAAGTTGTGATCAGGCGTGAACAGGGCATAGGCTGATGGTTCTGCTGCTGGAGAATGCCGTTGATGATTCCTTGACTCAGAGAAGTCGAAAATACGGATTAATATTCAGAAAGGACACGTTATTGTTCGTCTGTCACTGGGCATGGTTAGGGTGCAGAGACACCTAATATTCAGAAAGGACACGTCATTGTTCGTCTGTCGCTGGGCATGGTTAGGGTGCAGAGACACGTAATATTCAGAAAGGACACGTCATTGTTCGTCTGTCACTGGGCATGGTTAGGGTGCAGAGACACGTAATATTCAGAAGGGACACGTCATTGTTCGTCTGTCGCTGGGCATGGTTAGGGTGCAGAGACACGTAATATTCAAAAGGGACACGTCATTGTTCGTCTGTCACTGGGCATGGTTGGGTGCAGAGACACCTAATATTCAGAAGGGACACGTCATTGTTCGTCTGTCACTGGGCATGGTTAGAGTGCAGAGACACCTAATATTCAGAAGGGACACGTCATTGTTCGTCTGTCGCTGGACATGGTTAGGGTGCAGAGACGCGTAATATTCAGAAGGGACACGTCATTGTTCGTCTGTCACTGGGCATGGTTAGGGTGCAGAGACACCTAATATTCAGAAGGGACACGTCATTGGTCGTCTGTCACTCGGCATGGTTAGGGTGCAGAGACACGTAATATTCAGAAGAGACACGTCATTGTTCGTCTGTCACTCAGTATGGTTAGGGTGCAGAGACACCGGGATATGCCAAAAGTGTTCTTACAGAATCGTATTCACAGAAGTGTCTGTGACTGTGATCGCTAAAAGTGTTTGGTGTTACATTGGAAACTTGCACGGAAGACAGAGAGTCGCTAGTAATGGACAAGGGGTACCTTCAGGTTGGAACGCGTCACAGGAAGCTGCTTGCTGCCCACCAGTGAAGCACAGTTATGTTATCACTCCCAAGAACTGAACTGATTTTGCAATCATACCATGGATTAACACGCGTCATCATGCATCAGGATACGCTACTTTTGTCAGACGTCTTCGTTGTTGTATAAAGAGTATCTCAGGTGCCGTATACGCTCAACATTTGTGAATCTAATATATTGTATTTGTTCTTTTGGGTGATAATAAGGTTACAAAATTGTTACATAGTTTGGTTCAGCGAAATCTTGTATATATTGTGATTCACTGTTCAAGAACTTTCGTTATATTAATAATTAATTTTCTTTGAGAATACTGATCTTCAGTTTGGAAACTCGTTTAATAAAACAGATGGAACGGTTTAATACTTTTACTGTTAAAGTTAATCAGACGTTGAATAAATCTAACCTTTATGTTATCTTACCTAACCTATTAGCTACAGCTACAATTTCAACTGCTACTAGTATTTGTAGTGTTACCGTCGGGGTAAGCTTTTGGAACTAAAACTATCAGATGTAAAACTAGTTTTAGCAGAATATGTAATTCCTTGGAATTTATCACATCCCAGCAATAATTGTAATCGTTTAATCTTACTGAAATTAGTTGAGTGAACAAGGCAATATTCCTACTTCATCGTACATCTACATACAGCTTGTCTGGCAGTACATAGTAGTGGCGTATGCATTACACAGGGTAACAAAAACTCACTCGTCTATCCCCTGTGGTAGCTGGTCCCCTGTCTGTCCCCCCTGGCCCCTGTGAGCCTGGGGTGTCCAGGTTCCCAGCATGAGGGCATTCAGGATCACGGTCAGAAGGATCACCAGATAGTTAAACGCATTCCTGGAAATGCGTATTTAAATCAGCTAACGTGTGGTGTGCAATTATGCAAAAAAAAAAAACAACTACAGATTATACCACAAATTACATGCAATGGTTGAAGCCTTACCTAATTAAATTTGCATCTTTCAGAAATTTGCGGATGTTATATTATTACAAAAACAAATGAACTATGACAGGATGGTGAAGTAGGGAAACACACGCAAGCAAGAGTGTAATTGTCAATGTATGGATGCCAGTCGCTCTGCCTTTCCTCACCCCCCCCCTCTCTCTCTCTCCTTTCTCCCTCCGTCTCTCCCTCTCTGTCTCTCTGCTCGCTTTCTCTCTACTCTCTCTCTCTCCCAAATAAACAGAAGTGATATGTTTGTCACAAATACAAAATTCAACAATGACAGATTTTTATTTGTTATTATTTATTTATTATTTATGTATTTATTTTTTATTTATTTAATTATTTATTATTTGTTAATTTTGTATATTTATTTGCATAAAATTACACTTACCACCCTCGCACAAAGAATGATGGAACTGCGTTAGATCGGATCTGCCTCTGATAATAAATATCAGATATGATGTCATATGACCATCCAATCAGATCTCTCAGCTTGTTGTTGGGAGATGACCGATCGATATTCCACTTCATCTTCTCCTTGACCTCTTTTCTTAAGATGTTCTTGAAGCAAAAAAGTCCATAGAATATTTTTTTATTAAAGAAATGAGTTAATTTGATTCTCTTATTTATAAACTATCAGCTTTATAGTGTCCAGTACCCGGAAAGGCAAACCTTACGGGAACATTTAATTCACATTACTGCACGTTAACCAAATATCTAGTCGCTTTGCGCTTTGTTTGCTCCCAAAGGACATTCAGTACGAAACAGCCTCCAAGGTACCGCAGGTATAGAGCACTAATATTTAGTACATTAAGTACATGTTCCTAATTCAACTCCATCTTGCTAAAGTACCAACTGTTATCGAGAAAAAGCTTATTTTGACACAAGTGCAGAAGATAATCCCTCAAATTAGCTTCAACACAACAGGTTCAAGTCTCCCCACCCATGTATTTCTTACTACTCTCGCTGCCAAGTACGGTATGGGTAGTAGTAATAACAAGGGATGGCAAATATTTGAAGTTTTAACAAGAAAAAATATAGGCTGTTTTAAAAATATAGGCTTGTGCCATGTCAATATTTTATTGGCGTAAAATAAGGCATTAAGGGTACATATACGTTAGAATATCTGGCTAACATGCAGCTATTAGCATTTTCTGATGACGCTTCAGATGAACTTGTTTCTGTGTCCCAGTTGGCATCAAGCTCGGGCTGAAGGAGAAGGGCTTTCTGGTGAAATGTAGATGCAATCAACAACAGTCCCATGAACCTTGACTTGACGATCTGCGTGACGACAATCATCAGACGGTAATGGTTGAACATGCACCCACGAAGTAGTTTACCCCAATAACTTCTATCTGCTTAAGGTCAAACAAACAATCAAGTACCACGGGCCCCTTACTTCAGTTAATATTTCAAGTATGCGAATGGTAAATCACAGGGCCACACAGTTCATAGTGTAGTCCAGTGGTTATAGCGTCCGCTCGGAGTGCAAGAGGCCGGGTTCGATCCCCGAAAAATCGAACCCAACTCCCCTTTAAAAAGAGTTTAGTTGAAAAAGATTCAAAACCTTAGAAGAAGTAGCGTATTGAAGTTTCCACACCCATTAGATCCTGTGTTAATAAAAACGACAATATTCTGCAACAGTCAAAAAAGTAGAATTTTTCAAAATCCCACAAAAAAGGTCTGAAAATATGATAAGTACCTTTCCCAAAAAAAATTGGCTTAATTCGGCTTTTAATTTTTAATTAATTTGGCTTTAATTTGGCTTTAATTACAGAGAAAATGACTTCGACGGACGACGGCGATGACGACGGGCGACAGACACTGTCTCGCGCCTTTACATTAGCTCCGCTGATACAGTCAAGCAGAACTGTAAATCAAAATTCAAAAATTCGAAAAAGTGATTTTGTGAGAACCATTGAGAAGAACATCCAGTTAAAGTTTGAAGCAATTCAAATGCGATTTGTGGGAGGAATAGCATTTTGAAATTTTCATAGGGGCTCGTGTTAAGGCAAACTGGAAAATGTGTGAAAAACTTAAATATGCGGCTTCTCGTTGTTGTCGTGTTGTTGTTGTTGGTGTTGTTGCTGCTGCTGCTGTTGCTGCTGCTACTGGTGGCTATTTTCTTCCAAAAAAGTCTGGGCGTATTAAATAGTTGAAGCAACAAGCAAAACTACGAAAAAAAAATAGGAACCGAACTATCTGGCCCCAAAATGCTTTGTGGCTGAGTCCCACAGGGTACCCTAACAGGCCCAACAAACTTCCTTATCCATATTGATGACCTTAAGACGTCATGCCCTGTCTGTAAACATGTAGATGATCGTACCATCTATGAGATCTGTCATAAGGGAAAAAGCAGTGTAATACAGCAGTCTGCTGACATTGCCGTGCAGTGGTCTCAAGACAATGACATGATGACCAAATGGGAATAAAACAAAGGAAATGTTAATGTGTTTCTGTAAAGAACCAAATCATCATTATGATGTATGACTATTACTGTTGATGGAAAAGAAATTGATAGAGAGTCGACCACGTAAAGTTGCTGGTAATCTCACATGGAACATGCATGTTGATAACCTGACAGCTAAGGCCGGCAAGATGCTGTACGTGCTGTATCAGAAAAGAGCAGGACTGTCTAAGGAAGATCGCACAAGGGTTGTTCGACCCACACTCGAATATGCGTGTCCAGTATGGCACACTGGATTACCAAAATACCTGTCAGACGGCCTCGAAATGATACAGAAACGTGCATT
>JAAUYG010119026.1_pt1 | contig 13335 bp, 7 predicted proteins | sample 7278091 | NCBI WGS metagenome assembly JAAUYG01 (sample SAMN14350201, study PRJNA611818) | marine sediment metagenome | isolation source: surface marine sediment (0.6m) | place: French Polynesia: Moorea | collected 2018-08
AAATTCAAGGTCACTCAGATTTTGAAGCCTTATATCTTGTAAAGGAGCAGAGTTAGGCCATATGTTACTATTAAACATTAATAGGAAAGCATATACTGTATGTGAGGAGTCTAATGGTGTGTTTACATTTTGCCTTAATGACCTTGAAAGATCAATGTGAAGGTCACTCAGATTTACGCAGCTCATGAGTTTTTAATGCAACTCGGCAGAAAATTGCCATTTGCCATACCAACTGCAGGTGTCAAGCAGAACGCCAAGGTCCTTGGACCTCTTGTTCAATTTCTTTTGGGAATCTTTTCTCGCCAAGGAGATAAAATACTCCCTATATTGCAGATTGTGCAAAAAATCTTAGGTGGTATGCTAAGTACATAATAGTTAATACCCCTAAGTCAGACCGACATTTTTGTAATTTACTAGTATAAAGAACAAAGTAGCCAGTGGTGAATAATATCTTTTCCCTGTCAATGCAATCTTTTCAGAAACTGCACCAAAGCAGCGAGCAGGATCTTGCCAACAATTACTTCAAGAATAAACGTGCAGATAAACTTCTGCGGGGCAGCCAGGACGACAAGAACAGAAGTAGGTATATTACACAGGTTCTGGCAAAAGATCTTCTTTGTTTTAAGCGTGTCGAAGAAAAATCACCTCACGTTGTTGAAGTCTATAGTTATGGAGTCATTTGATATCGTACGCACATCATTTTGCTATAAGGGCACCTAGATACTTGTGGCTCATATATGTACAGTGATGTAGGCATAAAGAACATTTGGCCTAGATGTCAGAGAAAGTTTCAGAGAATTAGTTCAGCATAGTTAAGTTCTAATCTATTGGCAAATATTTTAGTTTCATCAGTTTATGTTGTGTTAAAGATATACCGTTTCAAATATTTGATACACTTGACCTTTGAGTAAGACATGTAGTTTGCATTATGTTTCATTCTTAATGCTTGTAATATTAATACACTTCTGTGCAGAATTGACTTGTGTTTATAAAGTATATGTATTGTTTTACTTTACTAGTAAGTTAGACTTTTGATACTTTTAATATCATAATGACCAAGTCAAAGAAATAAAACTCTTGAAAAGGATAATGCTACATTTTTTGTAACTGTAACTAACGGCAACCCCCCAGGCAAACAACTTCACCAAAATTACAGTTCAGATTTTAAAAAAGGATGTTCTCCTTCATATATCATTCATTTACTGTTGTTGGTCTGTAAGACTCCTCAACGCTTAGCTTGTCTGATTGCATGTGTGTGTGTATTCTGTCGTTGACACCAGATATGTTGAATCACAAGACACGGCACAGATTTAATGGTTTTCACCGCGGTTAGTAGCACGCACGCTATGCAATGCCAAGTAGTAGCATGCTGTGTGGAGTCAGCACTGATCATTGCTGTCTGTAGGCCCAGGTGCTTACCTTCCATAGCCCAGGTGCTTACCTTGCATAGCCCAGGTGCTTACCTTGCATAGCCCAGGTGCTTAATTTGTTTAATACCTCACTTCTTTATTCTTCACACTTCTTACTGTATATATCAAACATTACCTTTCTCAGCATTTAATTACTGTATTTAGATACTCATTTCTTTGATATTTATTTATTTAATACTGCGCTTATCCAATTCTAATGTTCTCTGGGTTTAATTCATTAGTACATGTATACTGGCTTTTGGTTCTTTAGTGCATGGATTTTTACCACTTCTGTGACTGATCTTACTTCTAATCATAAGCCACAACGTCTGTTTATTTTAACTTCCATCGGCTCTTACCATTTCTGTCAATGAAATGTATGTACATGTGAATGTGCTACAACTAATACATAATAACTGGGCAAAATGTGGATTGATAACTGAGTACCTAGGAGCGTGTTTAATAACAAAGATAAGTGAATGTTTTAGTTTGTTGATTTTTTTTTTCTCTCTTGAAATTTGGCTTGAATATTTATACTTGTTTGTTTTTTTTTGGGGGGGGATGACTGTGCCAATTTGCATCCATTTGCCTTAATTATGAAATAATACAAAATAGACTACTATCAGAATTAAACAATTTCCAGGGATAATGCACCCCAATCATCAATGTCCAGGGATAATGTAATACTGAGTGGCAATTAGGACTATAACCGTGCATGAAAAAAGAAACAAGATATGAAAAAAAGCCCTTTTGTTCAACTTATGAAAATCATTTAGTAACTTTAAGTTAGTGTCTGAGGCTCTATTAAGTTAGATAGTGATAAGTATTTTGGTATATTTACTTTATGCTTATAAATTATATGCCAAAGTAACTAATACATAAATAGCTAAGAAGCTTAGCTTTGTGAAAGTTGTACTTTTACATACACAAATAAATTTGGCCACATAAAATGTTAGTTTATATCGTCTGGTAGATAAAGGAGCTTGCATGTACATGTAGTTTTAAGTGCCCTATCTAAAGCAAGCTCTCATTTGAAAAGCTTAAATTATTATACTACATTTGCTGGAGGAATTATATGTGTATTGTTTGTGACTAAGGTATGGGTAACGAGGAAAGTTTAATTTACCAGTAAATTAACTCACTTTTAAAAAAACTGTACATCTTTAAGTACCATTTGGGGAATTATTGATGAGATTACCATAGGTGATTAGAAAACATATATCTCTCTCTTGATTTATTAGACCATATCCACCCTCAGACTGAATCACTCATGTACCCCGGTATGTAGAAATGTATGTGTATTGAATACATTCAACTATTGTCCTTACTCTAGTACCAATTTTGGTCATAATCCCATCATGAAACAATGGTTGTTTTGTAAAATGTGTAGTAGTATTGGGATGCTATGTATTGTATTGAAAAGCGATTGATGCCCAAAGGTAATGTTACAACAAGACACACGATATTATGTTCCCCAGTTATGAAGTTTTGTTCACATTATGGCAGCATTGTGACGGTACTTGACTATTATTGTGCCAAGGGGCACATCGGCAACACCCATCGGCTAGAACTTTAATGGAGCAAATGTATTTATAGTGCATAGCCTAGGATATCTGCTGTGTTTATTTGCTTCACATGTAGATAAAGATTTTTCTACTGTGAGTTATACATTGTACTTACAGTTTCTCTCCATTATACACAAGTGTTTTCATGGCATATCATTGCAGACATCGGAAGCACGAGTCCCAGCAACTTCCTGATGAATGGCACTGGTTCGGCGGGCTCTAATGCTAGCACCTTCAGTGATGCAGAACAGCTTCGTGCTGCGCAGGTGCATGGTCAGATTTCCAACCAGGAGGAGCCGCTGGTGAGGAAACCGACGCGACTGGAATCTCTACCGCCACCGGGGGCGAAGTCTGCCAAGAAAAAGGGACGAGGAAAGCAGTACAACAACATGCTAGAATCCATGTGACACAACAAAAGCATAACAAAGTCTTTGAGCATAACTGGTTTACCGGTACTGAAAAACACAGAATATATTGCATCTGATTGGTTGCTGAAAGAACAGATTAACCAATCAGAAGCATTTTGCTAATTTTAAATTTTGGGTATGGTAGAAATATCTGACTGTTGTTCAGTGTTTGAGACCATTGAAAAATAATTGTTTTTAAATTAATATTAATTAAATAACTATATTTAGCATTAGAAACGAAAGGAAAATGGAAATAAAATTTTAGCATTGTTGATACTGTTACATGCTTAAAAATAATAAATTCCAGAATCTTTTAGTTTGGAGGCTTTTTTATTTTCAAATCAGTGAATATTTGATGAAATACATTGTATGGCTGTGTGCACTGTCTAAAAGACACATGTGCTTTCATGAAGGTGGTGCCCTTAATACTTTCATATCTCTTTAACCTGCAGCTAAGCTGGTGTAATACTTTATCGTTTCCATTGCTGCATTTTCTTTGTGTCTGAGGGTCAGATATTTCCGAGACGTGGTGGTGTTGGTAATGTTGTGCCATTGTCACCGAGTTCACATGCCGTTTTCTATCGATCACTAGTCACCAGGTAACGCTGTCTTTTCGTTGGACAAATGAGGATACATGTATAAAAAATTGTTATTTATGCGTTACCTGGCAGTTTGTTGCATAGCATACGTAATATATACATCTTGTATGAATGGAGGGGTGTGCTTCTCTGAAATTTCTGAGTTTGGTAGTCTGTCATTGAGCATTTGACAAGGTTCTCATATTTGTTTACTCATATCCCAGTAGTTTGTTGCTTCATCAGCATCACACAGTATCACACATTGTCCAAGATCTCCAGTTTCTGATCAAAAAATATTTTTAGACCGTTAGTATGGATGCTATTCACCAGAGCATTTCATAAATATATGGTCACATGTTCTATTTTTTGCAAGCTTATTCTGGCATTATACTGGCAGTCTATTATGTGGTGTTTATTGTACTATCCAGTTCTTTTATTTGTTGTCTATCATGTTGCAGTTAGGGAAACATATGTTAAAAAATATGTCATTTCATGCTAACAGCGTAGCATACCTGCAATGATCATATTTGTAGTACCGGCGGTATGTAATACTGATAATTGGTATAATATTGAAAGGTTTGAAAATGTCAGTTACATGTATAAAGTCGATTCCATCTGGTTAAAAGAAGCATGCCCACAATTTTGCTTGTTTCTGCAACTAGGCTATTCTATATTCTATGCATCTGAGTGAAAGGTATTTTAATTTTTGCAGTTCTATCTTGAACTGTGGTGAAAATACATTTCAGCTACACCCAAATATAACTTGTAGAGTAATCACTCTGGAAATTTTCACGTAAGATTTCATGCGAATTTCAGTGGGAGGAACAAATACCAAAATATATCTAGGTGTATATATTTTGGGGGAGGGGGGGATCTTATTCCAGACTTAAATGCTGGTCCTTTGACCTCAAAGTTTGAGATTTGTCATGTGCGCCATAGCCTGCTTGTTGTCTAGCATTACCTTACTTCAAGTGTAAAGATATGTACATGTATCATCCATTTTCTTACCTTTGTGTAGAATTATGCATTAAAAACCTTTTATATTTTGTTTTTATGGTAGCTAATATATCAAAAGTTCAGGTATGACTATATCTTCACAAATGGCGACATCACTATTATGGGATGTTTTTACATGATGATGTCACTTCAGCTTACCTGAACCAGAAATAAAACTGTTCTGTATATCGGTAAATCTGATAGCACTTAGATTCTTAATGAATAGAAAAGACTGCAATAAAATGGCAGACGTTTAGTAAAGACTTCTTTTTAGTAAACTTCCTCGCAAAAGTTTTGGTTCAATATGTCATTAGCATTGGCGCAAGTTGCGAAAAGCGCAAAATGTCAATTGATATGACAATGACCTAATAAGTTTAATTTTGATTTTATTGAACTGCTAAAAGTACAGTGTTGCCCAGGAAATGTGTCTGGTGGACCATGTGCAATAATGCACGTAGATAAACGAGGTTTGAATATAAAGCATGACTAAATGCTGTTTCTGTTTATTGGCCACATGTTTAATAAGAACCATAGAAAGTTAAACCCCTACCTTAGATTAGATACATTATAGTTTAGATTGGCTACATGAAAGAAACAATATATTAATGAGCAGTTGATATTGTTACTTTATCAGATTTGTCAAGTTGCTAATGTCAGTTATACAAATTGTGACAAATTCTTTGCCGGCAGGTGGCGTGTTTTAAAAAATACATAAGTCCTGCATTTGACGAAATTTTCATATTCCCAGCTTTATTCTTTTCAGCAGTAGCTTGTAATTTGTTGGAAGTACATCAATAGCCACACATAATGTACTTTCGCGTTATAATTCAAGAGTATTACTTTACAAAATTCCACTCATGGTTGTGTAGTTAATATCAAAAAAAAAAAAAGACAAAAGAAGAAATGCATACCATGTCACTGCTGTTGGATCATGTGCAATATACTAGAAAGTATGTCACTAAGTATCAGTGCCAGCATTACACACTAAATGTCATATAATGTCTACATGGGGGTAATGTACTTTAACTCCTTGGTGGGGAAATGCCTCAAAGATACCCGAAAGAAGCTAAAGGGTGCAAAAACGGCACCCACTCATGCCAATGCATGATTGGTCAAAGCTTTTGAATATGCATTGTATGGAGCAATATGATTGGCTGAAGGGTGCATGATGACCTACATGTTGGGTTGTTGAATACTGAATGAAACTGAATATTCATGTTGTAATTTTGTGGTGTGAAGTACTTCCTACTGTTTTGCTGCAGTTTGTTCTTTGACTGTGGCGTTTCCACCTCCTATATTATATTGATGCCCTACTCGTCTCTCATGTACAAGCTCATTGACACTTTATGTATCTGCATGGCTTGAAACATGATGTTGAATTCATCAATTCTCAACAAATGCATGAAGTCACGTGTGCCTTACCAGGATTCGAAGTACCAGGAATATTGCCAATAATTTTCTGAACAGTTCTAAATACAGTGGTCCCTCTATTTTACAGCTCTTTCTTTTAAGACCACTTTATTATAAGACCATGGAATTTGGTCTCATGGTATGGATTTTAGGTAAAATTGAAGCCTTATTTTAAGACCACCTGCAATATGAGACCACATTTTCTAGGTCCCATGGGTGGTCTTAAAATAGGCAGACCACTGTACTACTACATCGACCTTCAGCATCAGCAATTTGTTGTAACAGCCAAATTTTTATCTCTTCAATACCTACAGTAATATTGTACCTATAGGCTCTCCATTACGAGCAGGTTTTCTGTGATAATGTTTTTGTGATGTCATGGAAATCTATCACATAATATTTTGCTGCTACATGTAGAAGCATGTGCCTGCATCTCAACATTGAGGCATGCTATTCTTATCTCTTTGCTCACATTTGAGTCCACAGATTGATTGTCAACTGTCAAAGTTTTGTCATATCTCTGATAGCCTGTTTTGGGGATGACTACCTGTGCAGTATAGCTGGTGAAAAGCTCTGTCAATTTGCTTCTATACAACAGGAGTTCTTTTGTGAATGATTAATCAAAAGTAATGCATATGCAATGGCTGTTTGGTTATATTACTGCCTTTTAACATAAGCTTTACTAGTAACAACTGCATCGTGTATATAATACTGTAAAATTTACTGCATTTTGTATCAATATGGATATACATTTGTATGTACCACAACTTTAGACACATCACAGTTGTGCACATTTACAAATAAAACATTACAACTGTCCCAATCTAATTGTCATAAAACCATCCTATGCCGCAGAAATTGTGGCCACATCAGAGGTGGCATTTGACAATAAGGAGTACTAAATGCATTCTTGGTAGTATGGGCAAAGAGTTTCACTATACATTGTGTATTTTGTTGCTAGTGCGTGGCCACAAACATGGGTAAGAGGGACCATTGTATAGGGATCACAATGAAACGTTATATAAAGCAACCATGGATCTCATTGTTCTGGATCTGTAGTAGAATATACCAGTGTGTATGGTGTATTTCAGACGGTGATATAATTTGCACAAAATCTCCCATAGCTGTTTCTGTACACTTTGGCAAGTGGGTCAACAAAACATGAAAAATGTCTGTTTTCATGGTTTTTTGCCAAAGTGAAGTATTAAATCCTTTTGTAAATTGCCACATCAGGGATGTTGTTGTGTACACTCTACATCAGCAGTGTGTGCTAATATGCATATTGCAGAAGCTATATATTCTGTTGTATTCCTTACATCTTGTAATATTGAAACTATTTTTGTTTTAGGCTTTTGGTGACACAATACAAATGAATATGAGGTGAGTATATATATACAGCACATTCCTTCAACTGACAAGCGTAATTAATAGCCATTGTAAAATTTCAATGATTTTGCAGGTGCGCAGGAAGAATATTTGTTGTTTTTATGAGTGGCGTGAGCGGGGATATTGTGATAAAGCAGATGTGGTATTTTGTACCCCCTTTACACAGCTTGCACAGGGAAAATGAAAATGTGTATTTATCGAAAGCAAGTTATGTGTGAGTGTTGTGCTGTTAGTCTGTAGAGCAGCAGCTTCACGGCTTTCTAAAGCAGGATCTTTTAAACAGGGTTTCACATTATGCCACTGGATGTTTTATGTATATATATATTGTTTGTTAAAAAATGTTTTGTGTATACCAGGTTTTGCACTTAAAACTATATAATATATGAGTATTTATATACAAAAAAAAAAACAGACAAGATCTACACCACTGTACACTGGATACCAGTCAAGATGCCAAAATTTCAATTTCATCAGAATCATTGTTGTCAATCATTTATATAAATTCCTTTAACTTCCATACATGGTCTTGTGCTAGCTTGTAGTGTCTGGGTTTAAGCTGAATATATATCTAATTTTGGTGTTTCACATTTGGCTTCATAATGAGTCATTCTACTGTTACATGTACCAACACAATACATTAAAGGACCAGTAGTGTATAAAATAAGGAGTATCTCAGTTAAAACAATTTATACTTAGCAGGCATCCTGTGGAATGGTCTTATATTTGCAAATTTCAATGTACTCTTTAGTGTCAAAACGGGTGATGACCTGCATCTATTATTCCAAAGTTACTACCAATTTCTTCATACCATGCATCAAGTCAAGGTGAATTACATTTATACAAGGCAGAGGAACCCGGTGCGATTTTAAATTACCATTTGTGATATAAAAAGATACGTATGTGATATGCAAAATAAAAATTATTAGATGGAATAATTGGGACCGAGGAAGTAAACTCAGTGTTCATGTTGGTCATTTGAAACTGAAAATTCTTCAGATTTTTAGGTATGCAAAGATCACTTCGCCATTGTTGATGTTGAATAAAAATCCTCCAGTCACAATTCACAGTGTTTCTTTTTACTTTTAGGTATTCATTATCTATTCGGTAGGGGGAATTATGGACTAGGCTGATACTTACAATAATATTGTCCATATTTTAACAAAACTGACAGGGATTATAATCATGATAGTACCGGTATATATTTACACATTTTCTTCCATATAATATGTACTTTTATCACGAGTGGTTGTCAGGATAGAAAACTGACATGGCGAGTTTAATAGAGGAGTCAAATTGTAACGATAACGAGAGGCCCAGGGGCCTTGATTTTCTGCTTCGGCAATGTCACTCGAGGGAGAGGTTTATGTAACATGGATGATTGTATACCAGAGTGCATGACCTTGATTTAGTCTTAGGTGATTCCAAAATTTTTTTTTTTTTTTTTTGTGCATGCAAGATTAAAAGCACACCAAGCAGACTGCAAATATACCTACAAAGCCCAAACCTTTATTGTTTTTTCTCCACGAGCAATGGCTATTGAATTCTAGTTTGATTTTCAAACAAGTGTAGCAAATGACACTACGATGGCCTTGAATACTTAACAGTCAGAATGTCATGTACACCAAATATACTTACTCCAAAGCCCCAGAGTTTTGCCTGTTTTGCTATTTGAAAAGCTGGTCTCAAGATACATAGTTGCCGAAAATTGCAAATGCACAAAATGACCTTGTAGACTTCAATCCAAAGTTCTAAAGTGCCCTGTATATACTTACCACTGGATTCCAAATTTCTGTCCATTTCACTCTTACAACCATCTATTTTTACTTCGCTTGACAGATGAAGTGAAGTTTTGTCATAGGGTAGGCTACAGGGTTGGAAGCCTATTCGGAAATGTCCTATTTCAAAAGCTATGTAGTCATACATATCTGAAGTGAGAGCTTTGAATCTTTTCCTAGAAGTTCTTGTCAGTGGCGTCCTCAAAATGACGGTCAGGTTTTTTGAAATGTAAAATATGACAGTAGTTACAGAAGTTTGAAGTTTTGACATAGGCATTTAACATTAGAACAAGAGGTCCATGGATGTTGGTGTTCTGCTGTATATCTGTAACCGGAGTGAGAAATTGCAACAAGAGGTCCATGGATAAACTGTTGTGCTTGACACCTGGTTGAGATGTAAGGTTGGGGAAAATTGTAAATCCACCAAAATACGTCAGTAATACCTACATGTAGCATGTACACATTAAATGTCAAAGGTACTCTGCATACACTAATACTTACCCCAGCAGCCTAAATTTGGCCTATGGCCATGTGTTTAATATTTAATGGTCAGATGTACCCTGTACACACTAAGTCCATTTCTGAGGCCCAAATTTTTGTCTATGACCAAAGCTTTTAAAGATACATGTATTAGATAATTTATATTTCCCCATAGACTACATTGTTAACAAGAGGTTCATGGACCTCAACAGTACTATGATGCATTTTCAAGTTAAAGGACATTTGAGACAAGTGCAATGAATCACCTCAAAATGACTACAAGGTCAAATGCGCCTCATATATGTGTTACTAGTTTTTCCAGGTCACAACTTACACTCGTTTTTGCTATCTCATCAACTTTTTTGAGTCACCAGGAAATATTGTAAACATATTTTTGCACTCTTTGTTACTGGCTATTTTGAGACAAATGGACTGAATGACACTAAAGTAAGTTTGTCCACGACAAGGTCAAATTAGGGTACTATATCTGAGACCCAATTTTTTTTTTTCAATTGGCCACAATGTTAATTTAGATATTTTTTTCATTTTTTTTTTCAATATACATTTTCATAATTTCAAAAAAGTAGCTTTTGTGTGGACTGTCACATGTAACATCTATAAAAAGAGTTGAAGGAACAGAATCATAACTGTAGAAGTAGTGTTTTGGAAACCCTGTTTTCGGAAAAAATCCCAAATGATCCCAAAATGACCTAGCGTGGCCACAAGGTAAATGGTAATTCATGTAGGCCTTACCACTGTCCCCTGAGTCCTACATTTCACCCTGTTTCACCCTGCAACCTACCGTTTTGGTCACAAACCATTTTGAGACAAGTGCACTGCATGACCCACCAATGAAACGCAACACTGCAGGGTCAAATTATCCCATATATGTCCCTGAATTCCAAACGTCATGTACCATCTCTCTCCACGCTCAACCGTTTGTGATTTACAATTGAAGCCAGTGTTAACCTTTAGGCGGTAAGAGTAGATCTTCAAAATGTCATCACATTTAACTACTCAAAATTTCCAAAAAATGCAAACCAGGGTCGGAATTCTCGAAAATACCTAAGCCTAAGTTTTGACTTAAGTCAGGCTTGAGTCAAAACTTAGACTTAAGTAGTTTTGAGAACTTCACTAAATCACCAACCGTTTTTTTTTCAGGTATATTTTTTGTTATTTTTTTTTATATTATCTTATTTTTCATTCACATGGGACCATATGGGAGTAAACGTTTCAAACGACAGTTCCTCTGAAATTATGCACCATTCATTCACAATAAATCATATATGTTTCTAGGGACGGTCTACCAAAAGTGCTAAAAGTGTATTTTTTGGGACGTTTAACATGGTAGTCAATGGGGGATGTATGAAATGTGAGATATCTCAAAAACAACTGGTCGTAGAGTAAAACTGATCAAAACTCGGGCCGGGGGGAGGGGGGGGGGAGGTAAGTCCTTAGTGTACTGTATACTGGGTGGCAGTTGTACACCTTCACAATCTGAGTGACCTCGACTATGACCTTTCAAAGTCGCTAAGATGAAATATATCACACCATTGGACTTCCCATATAGGGTTTCCTATTAATATTTACCAGTAACATTCACGAGCTGTGTCTTTAAAATCTGAGTGACCTTGACTTTGAACTTGAAGCTCAAATGCGATAGTGCTATTGGACTCCCCATATATAATTTCCTATTCGTGTTTAATAGTAACATATAGCCTAACTCTGCTCCTTTACGTGATATAAGCCTTCAAAATCTGAGTGAGCTTGACATAACCTTTCAAGTCACTAAGGTCAAATGTAATCATACTATTGGACTCCCATATGTGGTTTAGCTTGGTTTCCTATTAATGTTTAATATCAGCATATGGCCTATTTTGGCTCATTTGTGACATATTTAAACCTTCAAAAGTACTCAAAACGGGAGTGACCTTGACACAGACATTTCAAGGTCACAAGGTCAAATATGATGGTGCCATTGAACTCTTCATATATAACTTGATACTAACATCTGATAGTAACAACAGGTCTATGTCTCAGTTTAGCTGTAACAGCCGCTCGAAATGTTTTCGCCCATCTCTTATCATTAGGTCCAAAGTTCTGAAACATCGTAAGTGCACCGAATGACCCCAAAAGGACTTTTGAACACTACAAGGACAAAGGTACCCCATATATATACTTTCAGTGGCGGCGAGTTCCAAATTTCTCTCCGTGACTCTACGATTAATCATTTCCAAGATTTTGCCTTTTTTTTTCTTTTCCCCATTGGTCACAATGTTAAATTTCAATCTGTTCCATTTTTAAATTTTAAAATTCTAAAAACTTTTATATGGACTGAAAAGGAAGAGCTGTAAACATTTTGGCTGGAAAAGGATCCTTAATGTAAAAGAAGCAGTTCCAAATCATATTTTCGGAAAAATACCAAGTGCACCGAATGACTCCAAAATGACTGAATGCTACAAGGCCAAGGGACCCCTATACGTTGAACTACTCCCCGTGAGTCGCAAATGTCACTCCGTTTCGCTTGCTCGTTTTCGAGATGAATTTTTATTTCTCGATGGGGTCAATGGGGAAATTGAAATTTCGAAACCAAAAACCGTTAAAAATTGGAACCTCCATTTCAAAAATCCTCGATGTGTTTTTGCGAGGCCCATTGGGAGGAAAATTCCGGACAAGTTTGAAAACTTGCTGCGATTTGTAGGATGAGCAGAGTTTTGTAATTTTCACTTCCTTATTGCATGGGTCCCTTATTAATGAAAACCAAAACCATCAAATTTTCAAAAATCCCAAACGTAAAATTGTGAAGACCATTGAGAGAAAAAAAGTGAAAAAGTTTCGGCTACGACTTGTAGGAGTAGAGTTTTGAAATTTTTGCTCCCATAGGGTCCCATGTTAACGAAATGAAAAACCTAAAAGAATCCGAAAATTCATTTTTTAAATTTAAAAACACGTCTGGGCGTATGACTAAAATTTGAAAGAAATCCATGCAATAGGTTCAGAGATAATCTATGCCACATACTGACATACTACGAATTTAGACTTTATGAGCTCTGTCGACGGTCAAACAGAGCTGAAGTTGTGTAAGAAGTTCCTCACCATTTCAACCTACACAGTGTTGTTCACCATGTATAGTTCACTATATTATGGATCCATAGTAGCCTATCCAATTAGAAGTCCTTGATATTTTATACTAATGTTTAATTTTATATTAAACTTTATTCTTTAATATAAATTGCGATTTTTCGTAATATTATTTGTGGGGGGGGGGGGGGGGGGGGGGGGGGGGGGGGGGGGGGGGGGGGGGGGGGGGGGGGGGGGGGGGGGGGGGG
>JAAUYG010073121.1_pt1 | contig 13333 bp, 10 predicted proteins | sample 7278091 | NCBI WGS metagenome assembly JAAUYG01 (sample SAMN14350201, study PRJNA611818) | marine sediment metagenome | isolation source: surface marine sediment (0.6m) | place: French Polynesia: Moorea | collected 2018-08
TACTTACTTGCTTACTCTTACTTGCTTACTTACTTACTTACTTACTTACTTACTTACTTACTTACTTACTTACTTACTTACTCTTTTACTTACTTACTTACTTACTTACTTACTTACTTACTGACTCTTACTTACTGACTCTTACTTACTTACTTACTTACTTACTTACTTACTTACTTACTTACTTACTTACTTACTTACTTACTTACTTAGTATTGTATATACTTTTTGTTTTCCTTCTTTCCTGGTTCCGTTTACCCCATCAGTCAGCTTATCCATCCTTCCACCCGCCTCTCTTTTCACCTATGTTTTCACTTACTTAATAGTGATAGAGGTCTGGTTGGACGCCTTACCCTGTGTTGACACCTCTTAGAGATAAGATGATGTATCTGCCCGTTGTCGTTAAAACCCTACATTTAGGTATACGTCACTAGCCTTGCTTACCGGTCCAGCATGATAGAATTACTGCTATTCTCAATATTTAGGAACTACCGGCAGGCCATTACACATATGACGAAATTTAAAACCATATACCCATAACGCCCAGATGGATATGGTTGTATATACTTGTATTCACCACACAGTGGTATAGGATGGGCCGAGTTACGATGACGGATCCCTAGGTTGCGTGAAAGTAATATCTCCCAGTTTGGCACCGTTGGGAAAGTTTACATGGACATATTTGCGCATAGTCTAGTGGACGCTGCTGCGGTCTATTAAGGCTGTGCTATCCCTATCAAGCATTTGGGCTTTGACATTTAGCAAGCACAGTCCCTCTTCACGAAGATTAACCAATATAGATGGCTGAGCCAGCGCGGCAAAGACGAGAGTGAAGACAAAACTTCTCCCTGGAAGTAATGGAACATGTTCTCTGCAAATAGACAAAGGCTGTATAATGGAAAGGCAGCGCCACAGTATGTTAGTGAGACGAATTTCTCCAGAAAAGGGCTATGGGTTGTATTATTAGCACTATGTTTGATTGCCGCCATGGGCGATCTTTGAGGAATATGTATACCGAAATGTACAGTCTAACACTTTCCATCCATTAATGGCTTGCTCAGTAAAGGATCAATTAGCAGCACTGTTAATGTAACCCTGTTGTAATGTTTCTGATTCATTTGGGGAGTCACCTGTTAATAATTAATATTGCTAAGTCAGAGCTAAACCAGTAGCTGGTCCTAGCAGGCAGGCGACGGCGACAAGGATTCAAACATCGTACATGTACCTTACCTTCTTGGTCTGGTCACGTAATACGTGACGCACGACGGTAAACGAACAAAACAAAATTGCCTTCTATTAATCAACTTTTAAATGACACAGCTAGTATTATATTTATTATGATAGTGCCGATAATGGATCCAGTTTTTGTGGTAGTTTACTGTTCTGGAAGTTGTCCAAAACACAGGGCCATTCCACTGGCTAGCTCTTTCCTTCCGAGCCGCACCTTCGTATTATACATGCATGTGGTGTAGTACATGTAGCTACATGCATGCATGATGAGTACGTGTAAAAGTTACTGACACTACTGAGTAATTCAGATGTGTTAAAGTGGACGTTTAATTGTATATATATTTAACACCCCCCTCACGCAGCTCTCTCATTCTGCTTCAATTTCAAATCTAAAATGTGGTAAAATCCGTTATCCCCCATTTTGACCACGTACCTGTCCGGCAGCAGACGCCCACGGCGAGCCAGACCAACAGGTAGCCATGAATAGCAGCAATTACTGGCCTCCGGACACGGACACGGACACAAGGCTCCTCTGCCTATTGTTCCTCTGATGGCTCTTTGAAAGGCTTCGTCTCTGCAGTGGCGGTTTGCTGAGACCCGCGGGAAACTGCGCAGATTACGGAATGTAATCCCGCACTGAAAGACACAATTACGAAGCCAAATGTCCAATGTTGTGTGTGAGCGAGGGGTGGGGGGTCGGCCATTGTTATCTTCCCACGTAAAACTTATTGAGATCGAAAGTGACCGCGACTCAGAGTTGTTGAAGAAAAAACGGGCAGCAGTACTACTCATAGAGAATCTCCTGTAAAACAGCAAAAAAAAAAGAGAAAATGCCTATTTTTACACTTTCCTGTTCTATGTAAATGTCACAGTTAAGCAATGCTAGAATTTGCCTTAAACTCGTCATGATTATGATAGATCAATAGTTTTGACTAATGCCATGATGGTCTCCTAGTTGGTTTAAACATTATTTATTTTTTGAGGTTTCCGTACGTCTGAGGAAAAGAGGTAACCTCACGAACAAGTCAAATGGAACTCCCAGTTACATCCCAAATGATGCGGCGTCTATACATCTTTGACAGTGCGACCGGAAGGATGTTCTCACGTTGAGCTTTCAAGTGAAATGCCGAAAAACGTATCCACGTGGACATGGATGGACGAGTCCAACATCCGATCAGCTCTCAAGGCCCATACAACCACGAACCTGGCTAGATGGACTTGTTTGTGTGGCTTGCAGTTTGCACTTCCATGCTTGCACAAACAAGAACCTGAATATGTAGGGTTGTGGATACATGGAAAGTGGTATTGCTCAGCTTTGTTGGAACTCAACCAAGGAACTGTTCAAACTCATCCAGTAGTATTGGGCCAAACACCGTTTTCTTGAGCACATGGTGTCTCAAGACATCGTCCATCTGGAGATGATTGGCTGATATGCGGATCAAAACCACCACTGTCCTCCAAGTGGCGACGAGTGATCAGCCGGAAGCTTCCCGCAGAACCGTTTTAACCGGATGCTAGTGTGTGGAGGCCTGCATGTCCTGTTATGGGACCTCTTGTTGACCTGTCAGTGAAGGCAAATTGCCTGTAATTGGACCATCAGCACCCACATCGGCTAATAGGTGACTGGGTGTAGGTTCACGTTTGTGATGAATCAAGATGTTCCCTACATCGCGCTGATGGTAGTTCTGTGCCTTGGAACTCAGCCCATTGGGGGTAGAATAGGTGGAGGTGTCTGTACGTGTGTGGGTTCCATCTATTATAAGTGTTGTGCAAACCTTGTCAGATTGGAATAGAATGTACATGCGGCTGCAGTAGCAAAATGCTTCCACATGTCAGAAGAGGCTACGGCAGAAAGTGTGTGTTCCATTAACTGCATGTGTGATTATACTCCTGCTCCAGGCTTGGGGGCTGCAGGCATTTCTTCACGATAAGGAAATTATGGGTCAGTTACATGTACCTCAGTCAATTTATTAGTTCGATCTTAATGCTGTAGAGCATCTGGGTCTCTTTAGACAAATGTACATCTACCAGACAGGAAAGAACTAGCAGATGTCCACACTGAGGAATGGGCTGGTCTAATTCAGGGAAGTAAAAACAAGCTGATTAAGTTTGTTCCCCAGCGCCTTAATGTTGCCATCCATCTACGCTGACGGGCACATATAATGTACATGTACTCGTTTCTCATTGTTAGTGTGTCATGAGACTATATATTCAAAAGGTACAGGTTCTGACGTATTGGTCATTTGTTTGAAGCATACACTTTGGGCTGAAGAAGTGCTATTTTATGCTGCCTTCACATTTGCCAGAAATTTAGATAATATACGCATGATCCGGATGAACAATATGTGAAAAATCCTCGAGGTTGGAGGTTGGCCATGAACAATGTTTAGTAAAGTGTAAAAGTCCAAATAAGATGTGGCACAGGAAGAGAAACCATTGGCATATTTACCATAAATTTAAGCCATAAATGATCATAATCAAAATCAAATACTGCTGCAGGTGTGCCGCAAGCAGACACCCTTTTCCTTCCGCTGGCATTGGCATAATGGGTCCTTAGTGTCCCTTTTGATATGTGCATTAACATAATTTACGAAAATGGGACATTCGAATGAGGTATGGCGACGTACTTTGTGTAACAAGGAGCTTAGAAATAAATATTATACACCAGAAAACACATCATATCCCATTGCCTATATTGTCGACCCACAAAACTATAGGTAAATTTGCTGCTACTAAAACGTATTCTGCGTCTGGGGCAGATGTATGTTGATGATTCTGACAAGTCTGTGTTTTCACACGCATGCAAAGAAAATATGTCTGATATATGAAAATGTACTGTGCCACATGTCATTCATGAAAGAACAGAGCCGCTGTGTTCTTTTAGTGATTCCTGTCCCATTCTAGGTCCCTGCCTCTCCCTTTGGCTTGCGCTGCTGGAGTCAGCAGTTTAGATATTGTTTTTGCATTGTTCCACAGTGGCAAAAGTTAGTTACTTCAATTATATGTACATTTATTCAGCATGGTAAGCAAAACTATTGGTTATGATATTGGGCAATACAAATTAGCTTTGTGTTGGGAGGGTTGACTTGATTTACACAAAATCATGTATACATATGTAGCTAAGAGCTTTACTCCAATACGGCTGGAACCTGACTTTTGGCATTACAAAGGAGAAACAGTTAATTTACGGTTGTTTTGATCACTAAAACAGGTGTCGTTTGCTTAATACCAGTCCTTGTGTTGAGAAATAAAATTAATAAATGCCTAACAATTTAATTGACCTTTTTGTGATACTGTATCAAGTAATAGTTGGAATTACCACTGGCCGTTGTATTGTGATTGTGACCTAGTGAAATGTGTTGTCCTGTAACCTGAGAGAGAGAGAACAAAAAAAATTTACCTTCACCTCCAGGCTTATTTGTTATCGAAAAGAGGATACGTAAGGAACAGCTCAGATTCGTGCATTTCGGTTGATTACTCACACAACCCGGCACAGCTGTATCGCCTGCATGCTGTTGTGCTGCATTGCAGCTTATTGTTCTGGCCCTAGATGGGGCAGGTGATGGTAAAACAGATACAGGATACCCTCGTCACACCCTTGTACTCTCTACATAGTGGCTGTCCAGCTGTTACACTCTAGGCCAAACCATATATATAGATACTGCTCCAACACCATATGTTCCCTTTGTGCGTGTTTGTGTGTGCACATATACACACGTTACTTAGTATATTAGTCTGTCGCATTTTTGTAATCTTCCGAGAGGCGTTTTGCAATTGGATACTAACTTACAGGCTTTTTTTCCCATCGCTGTTCGATGCTTAGCACGGTTTTGCAAGGACACAGCAACATGCTGCTCTGTCCATGTCATGACCTACCTCTTATTTATAGCACCTTAGGAGTAGCTATTTTGCAATTTCTTTTACATTATCGCACAATAATTCGTTCTAATTATACGTACATTGCAATTAGAATAATATACATGTATTCCGTGATAAGCCTGTGATATGTGCACGCTATATATATACATGTACCGGTACCAAGGTAAAATTATAATCCATATGCATTTTCTGTAGAGGTATTCTGACATAGTTCATTGTAATTCACGTTAAAATACTACATGTAGTACACATCTTTGTATACATGCTTAGATGTGTGCAGAATATACCCTTGCGGAGACCTGTTCATAAGAATACATATGCATATAAATATAATGTTGAATTTTATGCAGTATCCATATAAACGTAAACATTGCTGATAAATTTGTAGTCATGGTCCATTTACCAGTACACAGATGCATGAGCTATATAGGTACCCACAGTTAAATCTCTAAAATTAGCTGTCTTGATTGAGAGAAAAGATGTATGCAAAACAGAAAAGACTTGTCAACCTAAATGCGTGTCTGTATACCACTGATACCCTCTCTGTTACAACTCAAACATCTGATCCAAACACTGATCAACAGATCTCTACTATACAGCTGTGCTGTCGTCATATTGCGCTTCTGCAAAGGTCATCTTTTAACACATCTGACACCGCTCAAAGCAGTTGATGCATTTCGAAAACAAAATTGAACTGGCTATCTGGCTGATGGCACTTTGAGTTTCCCTTTTCCCGAGGTAAGATTGCTTATTCCTGGAAAGGACACTTTGAAGTGGAATTTGGAGCGGCCAAACTGGGCGCCTGATCAATCTTTGCCCATATCTCGAGCTGTGTCCACAATCGATTTCAGAGACTCGGGGCAAAAATGCGTCGTCTGCCGCAGGAAAAAAAAAAACAAAAACAAATTATCGCCATTCAGGAGTAAATTGGAGATAGGAGGGAGGAGGACGAACACGACCCCACGTGTGAAGAGGAATGCAATTTAAGAGACGCAATTTTATTTAAAGAACTGAAAGGATATCGAGATACATGTAGGGAAAATAATAATATTAATAATAAAAGACACAATAACAAAAATCCAAGGACAATCGTCATCTTTCGTATGACCGTGCTTTTGTTGCAGCGAATAGGCTAGGTGATCCTCTTCATACAAATACAAGAAAATTGGAAGGGCCACGTTTTTTATACATTCGTGCTTGTAAAATGGCCAGTTCAGTGTCAAGTGCCTAGTTATCTAAGCAATCAATATGTCTGCGACTGGGATAACACCAAGTCTGACAATAATGGTCGTCTGACGGACTTCCTTTCACTGTGATCTGGAGAAAGTGGAGACTGCCATCTGAGGCCTTCCCGTGTCTCCGTGGTCTCGTGGTCCCGAACACAGAGCGGGGGGCAATAAGTATACGGAATCTATGGCACTGAGTTGAGGTTATTATGTAAAGTTTGGGTTGGACATCTATTCGCACACGTATAAATGAGAAGGTCAAATGTTACGGAATAACAGCGACGTGGCAGTGCGATAAAGGGCGGAACTTTGCTATATGTACACGTACAAATGCACACACCAAGCTACACGTCATAGATGGAAGTCACCTGGTAGTACATGTACTTGCATTGCAAAATCCAGCTTAAGCTTTACAGAAGCTTTACAGACATATGAACGTGTACAGCACATATGGAGTAGCAACATTTCTATAAGTACATGTATGTGATTTTCTTCAATAGAGGGTCTGCTCATATTTCAACCCTTTCAGCCGATGTAAAATTGTTAGTATCGTAACAGATGCATGTTGTAGAGGGGTATCTTTTTGTTTGGGCCAGATAAATGTATTAATGGTACATGTGATGTACATCTAAGCTAACCCAGAGTTTTATAAACAGGGAGTTAATAAGATTTTTTTCTAAAACATATTTGTGCTAGTTCCTTTTTACGAACATTTACACGCCGCCGCCAATACAAGTGAGCACCTCCTGGTCACGATTAGTATATTGTTTGCCCAGATCCGTGCTGTTTTTGTGGCCTTTTTTTAGATAATTGTGCCTCAAATGTATCAAAGGTGCCGCGGAATATTATATTCTGTTGCGAGAGCTTTTCTCGTCGCTAAGTTATGGTAGAAACGAAAACCGACGCATTATAAATAAAAAAAAAAACAAAAATATTAGATAATAGTTCTTTCAGGTGTTTCCCGACGAATCCCGAGAAAACAAGTTAGTCTAATTAAAAACACTTCGTAAAAACATAAAAGGTGGTACACGTAATTTTAGCGAGGCATAATAGATGTGTATATAATTGCTTACGTCATGATGGTAGAATTACTATAGCGCGACATGACACTTGACACTATTTTCATCCGTCGTTGTTTGTAAAGGGTACCAGGAAAATGTTTGACCTTTTAGTTATTGTGTGTGTGCTCGGGGAGGGCGAGGGGGTAGTTAAGGCCACGAAGTTGGTTGTGTGAGTCATATGCACAAGTGTTATTATCACCGAAATGGGAAGCATCCCTTTGCATACTATCAGGTTTCCTTCTTACAGCTTGTTCCGTACGTTGTCTTTCAGACCGGCGGTCCCCTGACGACTCTCACCGCCTGCCTTGTTAGCGGTCAGGAACGGACACTCGACGCCTTTCTTCCCCCTGGAGCCCCCAGCAGCAGCAGTGCTAGCAGCAGCCATCCTGTAAAGGGCCGGTGAGGGCATGGCGATCTGTCCTGACCGAGGGTGAAGAAGAAGATGAGCGATGTGAGAGGTCCTCAGCCACAGTCCCCCGCGGGTCGATTGTAAAGCCGTGCCACACGGACTTAAGTGCTTGCTTCGGCAGTTGCCGAACAACAACAGCAGTGACAAGGTAACCTAACCCAAATCCCAGTAAGGTACGGGGTGGGGTGGATTGAGGGGAGGGGATGAAGCTATGGTCGGACACAGGTGTATTAGTGTGGGTGGGTGGGTAAGGTAATCCCGGCCTCTCTAGCTCTCGGTGAAACTGTGGGGAGTGTTTGTGCTTCCTGGAAAGGTTGGTGACAAAGAATACGACGTCCACAATGTCGCGTCGATTAAGAGCCGTATGTCACAGCACTCCGCTGGTTTCCTGTGAAGAGTTGCCGCGAGGTGCCGACATCCGTGTTTAATGATCACTCATGTAGAGCACTGTAGAGTGCTTTCAGCTAATCAAACACGTAAGTATGCTCACCGAATATACCTGCAGTGACCTCAACAGCTGCTCGTGTTCTTTATGTATGTGTTACTTGTAATAGGGAATATTACATGACAAAATCGCAACATGAATAGTCGGTTTCATTCGGAAGTCACACTACCCATGGTCACGTGGTGCCCTTTAGCCAATCACGTTGCTACATGAAGCCTCGGCCAACCGTAAGCCTACGCATTTTCTCGTCTGTCGGGTCTTCGGATATTTGCTCGACAAGAGGTTTAAAATACTCCCTATTTAAGGACAATGAACATCGAAGCCTTTTGCTTGGAATGATGGGTGGAGGTTGGGGGTGGGGGCATTTGATAAGATTTGCGCCCGTGCTCATTCACACAACATATGCAATGTACGTTTTTAATTCACAAATACTTTAAATTTAAGTAACAACGTGGAGACCGTCATAGTTACGGTGGTTTACATATGGGAAGAAAGTCCAAATGAGTTATTAATCATATATAAAACATTTTGTCACATTCACAGAAAGAAGATGCCAAAAAGAAAGGTGTGATGCTTGTCTTTGGCTATTATCGATATTTGAAGTTACATTTTGATGAGATGCCACAAGCTGTTCCCCCGGGGAAAACTAGTGGTTAGAGCGTCTGCTCGGGGTGCGGGAGGCTGGGGTTCGATCCCCGACCGCGTCACACCAAAGACGTTAAAAATGGGAGGTTTGCCCTTCTCAGCTTGGCCGGCTATTAGCCTGATTCACCCCCCACCCCCCCGTCCCACAAGCTGTTCCTTATAAACCACCTATTAGCGCATTTCTAGTTGTCCTCTATCATGGGCTGCAGCATGAAGAAAAGTCACGAAACGTTTCTATAAAGGCCGATATTCCACGATAACGTATGCTTTAGGAATCCATGTAAGTCATACTCTCTGCAACGTCGTCATATCCCGTTAGCGCGTCTGTCGTCTACTCACACGGTAATACGTATATCTCCCGGCCATTGTCAAGCTCCCTCAGATTCATTACCCGCTAATCCGCGTTACCCAGCAGCTTGTCTGTCGCCTGGTTTGCTGACCCGTAATCTGTGTCCCATGTCCCAATCGTAAATATCCCGGCCTGATTACGGGGACCAGCAAGGGCGATTACGCAACTTGAACTATTACCCCATCTCCGTTTGGGGACCGATGTAATATAAGAGCCGTTGCTGCAACTAGAACCCCACAGACACTCCACGACTACTTTCAAACTACAGGCTAGGCATGCCATTTACAGAGCAAATGCAACATAAGATAAGATAAAATTTTACTTATTAATGCAGTAAAACAATCGCAAACGTTAGTGGTCGCATTATTGGGCGACAAAGTGCTACGCCGTCAGAAGACGAACGAATGAGTCGGTGTACAATCGACGATGGGCCGGGTGTGCTCAGGAAATTACGGGGTGGTATAAAATACGATTCCATGACAGTACATGCATCTATAGTTACCCTCTCTACCGCTCCATATCTTGATCAACCGTTTAAAATTATCCAGAGGCAATTTTGAAGGCTTACCTCAATTTATCTCGTAAAGAAGGCGATTAAGGTCGTATGTTACAGCTAAACACTAATAGGAAATCATATACGGGGCATCCGGCTGCACCATGGCCTTGAGTGACTTTGAAAGATCAAAGCCAAGGTCACTTGGATTTTCAAGACGGATATCCCGTAATGGAATAGATGCCATATGTTAGTATATGAGGAACACTAATAGGAATCATATGGGGAGTCTAACTGCACCATAACTTTTGATCTTGAGTGACATTGAAAGACCAAAACCAACATTACTCGGTTTTGTGAAGTCTTTTATCTCATAAAGGGACCGAGTTAGGCCATATCTTACTATTGCACACTATTGTGAAATCAAAGATGGGGAGTCCAACTATTCCACCAGTTTTGACTTTGGGTGATCTTGAACGGTCGGGCAATATCACTCCGATTTTGAGGTCTTATATCTCGCAAAAGAAACGGCATTATGCCATTATGTTCCTGTTAAACGCTAATCGGAACTAATATCATCGGGAATCTATTTGCATCATTAGATTTGATCTTGAGTGACATTGAAAGGTCAAAGTCAAGAGGAGACCTAGCTTCCCTTGTCCTGAATATGAGATGTAAGCAGTAATCAATTTGGTATGTCGACCCAGTTTACGAATATTCACTGACTAAAATATTAACCTATCACCTATCAATACCTTCACCTCGAGCGAGCTGAGCCGACTGTGATTAACGACCGATCGATTTGCTTTGATAATATCATTTCAAGGATTCCTGACCTCTGATCTATTATTGCTCGCAAATCACCGTCTCGTACACGCCGGATCAGGACCGTGATATATGCGCCGCCGCTGCCTGCCCCAAGCCACCGTTAATCCTTCCAGGCCGTGTCTCTGATAACCTCCACCACAGAATGTCTCATCCATTTCCCGGTCGCCTATCAGGTATCCTCGGGTACAGCCAGGCTGGGATTTATGGGAAATACACACCGCTATGTAACACGGGCCAGGGTTGCGTGATCCACTGACTTAGAGAAATTAAACCAAAGGCGCTTGACACCTAGCAACATTTCAGTTTTGTCACCTTGCGTGGCGGTGGATTAATTAGAACCACCTATAACAAAAAAAAAAGCGTTTTATAAAAAGATGCTTCTTGTGTTGTGGTGCAGCTGAGACTTCTTTCTTATACTGGGGAATCACGGATGGAAGGATCGGCCACGTTTTACAGATATGTTTCTTTTTTTCCTTAGAAACTTGCTCTGCTGCTAGGCCGGTAAATAATACAACCACGTGTACAGTATCACTGTCCCCATGAGCGAGATAACATCAACCCAGCGATCTGTGTCAAAGTTTATACCAGCCAAAGATTATATTATGTCTCCGTCCACTAGGCCTATAGTGCATTACTATGATGTGATATATATGATATAAAGTGCCGGGGGGGGGGGGGGGCAGTTCCTGTGTAGATTAAGTTGATTCTTTTGCACGAATATCCAAATAAACGAACGATAGCAAACTGCCCCAAACTAGAATAGGTCAGTTATTACTATTGTCGCAGTAGTATTTGTTGCCGAATTTTAGCTTCATGTAGTAATTTATAACATACAAAGTCTGAAACAGGCCGCCATTTGAAAAAAAAAAGCTGTATATGGACACTCAACTTCAACCATCACATAGATAAGATAGTTTATTGACCATATTAGGAGAACTCCACATACAGTCCATCGTAAATCCAAACATAATTTATGTATATCTGTAGCACAAGCCATTACCGCGAGGCATTCATACCAAAAACATGGCAACTCTCGAGATATCAAATTCACCAAAAAGTAATCTTATGGCTAGCTTCACACACCACCATACAGAGTAATATCTCTTGTTCTCACACATTCATTCACGACAAGTTTTTTCAGTCTGTATTTCTCCGCACGTGCATTTGCGCTCCTGGTGGGGTGACCTTGACTTCACATGAGGATATAAAATTCCCTTTTAGTGTGTGTAAAATTAAAGTTTGCCTTTGTCAGAGGTAAGGCCCCCACCAAAATAAATTAGCTTTAAAAATTTTAAGTGAAGACTAGTGTGATCACACGGTGATACACAAAGAAGGGGGGGGGGGGGGATGTCGGTGGGTTAGGTGCCATGTTTAGTTAATCTTATCCTCAGCCTACCGAATTGTTATATAAACTAGTTCAAATTTATGCCACCCACTTATTAAATGCGACGTATTTTTCTACCTTCTTTTTCCTGTTTCTTCGAACGACGACTTGTGTCCAGCGTTACTACTTACAAGGCTTTTAGTTATGTAATCCACTTCGAGCTCTCTGTGAATTTCATTGGTATTTCATTGGTATAGGAATCTACCCAAGCGTTACGTTACCAGATCAACATCACACAGCTTTGTGTGCATGATAGACGTTGGGGCTGAAAGACTGCCACGCCAAGCATCGATTAAAGGAGCACATCACCGTTTTTACCCCTCAATAGAGCGGAGACGAAGGCAGACGATTTTTCCCAAGTTGAGTGGGTGTTTTTTTGTTGGTTTTTTTTTTCGACATTGAAGCCGTAAGGAGTCGATTACAGCGCATATCGCTGACAAGACATCTTCAGTTACAGTGCACTTTGGCAATACCCTCCAACATTACATCACCCACAGCATCGACAATATTGAATTTAGTGGGGTAAACCGGAGCTGAATTACTAGCATGCAAACATCTGTTGACAGGCTAATTATTGTGATCAAACATTTCCCAGTCTGTAGTAAAAGACTTTTTTTACTAATCCTTGGGCACTGGCGACATTTCTTCTTTTGTATTTCGATTTTTCTAAAACAAAATAACATGTTATTGTTTTGTGAAAGTACTTTTAAATATCTAAACATTGACCAGCCGATCGATCGATCAAGGCAACATATGAGCAAATTTATGAACAATGAAGGACACGAACAAAAAAACGAACAAGAACAGAAAGAAATTAATACGTCGAGAAAGTAGAAAGGAGGAAAAAAATGGAAGAAAAGAAGTAAAGCAAAAATTAAATATATAAGGTAAATGTTAGTTCTGTCGAAAACTGATACGAATCCACATTATATAATATACTGATCATGGAACAATTTAAACTTGAAACGTTTGGGAAATATGATCAAAAAACGGCATGATTGGTGTTTTCACTTTAATTTTGTTCAAATCGTTGCACTTCTCTTAACGAACATACCTCAGATAATGTGAAATGTCACTTTATAAGTTTGCTTTTACATTTATCGGCAAATGTACCGATAAATTGAATCCGAGGTATATTTTTGTATCCTTTGGTCACGTTCGACAGTCACTGGTAGGGTTCTTGCATCCAGTTATCGCTATATAATATCAGCACATTATTCAGAACAGCCATGCATACCATTAGATGTATACGTTTGTTTTGGGCCTGGCCACACGTTTTGTGGCTGTGGCGGAATTCCAGCTTTCTAACCCATAGCGTCAGCTTTCTAAACCCATAACTTCACTAGCTTACGTGTTATACGCCTTCGGTCAGTCCCGGCGGTCA
>JAAUYG010242340.1_pt1 | contig 13332 bp, 11 predicted proteins | sample 7278091 | NCBI WGS metagenome assembly JAAUYG01 (sample SAMN14350201, study PRJNA611818) | marine sediment metagenome | isolation source: surface marine sediment (0.6m) | place: French Polynesia: Moorea | collected 2018-08
AGACTGTTTTGGAGATTTTCCTGGTATAGTCTTTCTCATAACTTATTTTAAGAATGAAAGAAATGACGTGTGTGTCATATTCGCATGTTTTTTATACAAATATTAACCTTTAACTAAAAAACGCCTAACGTCTGGGCCTCCCCTAAAGCAGTCCCAGAATCTGGGCGTTTTCTGGGTGTTTTCTGGGCATTTTTAGGGCGGAATTCTTTCAACTTACTGACGTGGGGGAAACGCCCAGTCTGAGGCTGATTTTAGGAGAAACTCCCAGCTTGGGCACTTTTTTCCGCCTAGGCACCTTTCAACTTACGGGCCCAGGTCTGTGTTAAACCCCGGCATTGAAATGGTTCTCCAATTAATACTCTGGAATACACCTTGAAGTTTATACACTGGTTGTTTTGCAAGTATATTACATTAATTAATCATGTTTTCCCTGTATGTGCAAAAACACTGTTTTTCAAAGCAAAATGCACAAAAATATCCTCAGAAATTACAACTTGACGCACAGCTGAATCCAAATATGCATATGCATGGAATGCATATCCATGCATATTTTTTTTCTAAAACAATGTCAATATGATACAGATTCCTGGATACACAGATTATGGAAGATACAAGCGTATATGAGAACAGACTTGATTTTGTGACATGTTAATCTGCCAGTGTTTCCTAGTGTGAAAAAGGAACACATGCAATAATGAAAAGGATACTGTTTCTCGCCTTTCCGTCTCTCCCTCTCCTTCTCTGGAGATTCCTGCAGCAAAGAATAATAACGAATGGGATTACTCACTGCAAGCAATTTCATCATTGGAAGAGAACCTATTTATAGTTACAGTATAAGACATCTTCCCTGCAAGATTGACACGCTCTACAGTGAACTCTCTTTCAAAGCACTGTATGTGTGGGAAAAGATTCAGCTATTCAAAAGATTAAGATTTGTGTGCAGTAGTTTACTCTCTTTAGCTGCAGTCTCCAATTTGGAAAACTTGAAAGTAAAATTCAAGTTGGTAATTCCAATCTGGTAATATTACTTAATACATGTAGTAGGCTCCTTGAATGGTATATTCTACCTAGATTGTTATGTACAAGTTTACTCTCTTTAGCTGGAGTTTCCAATTTGGAAAACTCGAAAGAAAACTCCAGTTGGTAATTCTAATCTGGTAATATTACTTAATACATGTATACATGTAGTAGGCTCCCTGAATGGTATATTCTATCTAGATTGTTATGTACAAGTTTACTCTCTTTAGCTGGAGTTTCCAATTTGGAAAACTCGAAAGAAAACTCCAGTTGGTAATTCTAATCTGGTAATATTACTTACCAGTAATACATGTATGGTAGTTTATCACGTACATGTACGAGACATGAATCTCTGCCTTCTGTAACCCACATACAAAATGTTTAATTTATTTGGCGGGCTTTTGGGTACGTGCATACCTTTCTGGATTTGGCTCCATGGTTGCTAAGTACTTCCCTGTCTCTGGATTGGGATTTGTCCCGTGGACTGCCATGTTTCTCCAGAGATCTAGATCTGTGTCGATCCTTCACTTTACCTTCCCCGTTCAGTTTGCTGGATTTGGCTGGAACATGTTGTGATTTTAGAATTCGATATCAATTGCTTAGCATTATTATTATTATTTATTTTTATTAATTATGGTTACTTTCTCCCATGTCGCAAATATCTTAAAGTTTGTTATGGCAAATAGATTCATATAGATAGAAAGTTTATTTACACCTTGTTTAAATCATGTAAATACACATCCATGTTTTGAAAGAAAAAAAAGTTGATTACGAAGCTAGGGGACATAGTCAAACCTGCTCTAAAGACCACCTGTATACAAAGACCACATGCTTATAAAGACCACATTTTACAAGTTCCCAGGTGTATAATTTCCATGCTATTGAACCTGTATATTCAGACCACCTGTGTTTAATGACATTTTGTTGGTCCCTAGGGTGGTCTTTATATACAAATTCCACATTTTCACTGTAATTACATGGACAGGCAGAACTGCAGTTCATGAGCTGGACATCATACATAATGTAAGAACCCCCCCCCCCTTCCCACACATACACACACTGTATATGATCATATGCAAGGGAAAGGAGAATTCTCCCATTTATCATTGTTTATTACAAACCTGACACTTCCTCTACGCGATGGCGCTTTGTTTCTGCATGATCTCGATCACCAGATCGCTCCTGAAAAAAAAACAACCATGTGTCTACAGGGAAACGATGGAATTTGATACAATAGAAAATGTCTTGAATTAACTTAGCTGAGCATGTTGACAGATGTGGTAGTAACTTAAGCTCTCAGTCTGGTGGCCAGTTTACCATGTTTATATACATGTATATACAGTTGTATTCAAGTGTATTTTGCACTAAAAATAACGGTAAAACAAGGTTACTTCTGATGAGTGCCACCAAACTCGTTTCACGCAGATTGCTAGAATTTGTTCGGCTGTTGCACGGGTTTATACACACCTTATCCCAAGATACGCCACTACACATGTTCAGTATCATTATTTATTCAGTTATTAATATGAGCACAATATGGTTTCTACAGGCCTCTCATAGCTTTCAGTTGATGGTATAAAGCTGCAAGGAATATTTTATTGTTTTTCTTATCGATGAACCCTCTAGCATTTTCTAAAGGTGCTGTGCTCTTTATGCACTGAATGCGACATTAATGAATCATGTGCATTGCACATACATGTACGGCCTTACTGGTTTTCAGTACGATTCTGACTGTTCATGATGGCATGCCACTGGAAAGCTTACCCTCTTGCGCTCTCGCTCTCTTTTCTCCCATTCTCTTTCTGCACGGTCTCGTTCCCTCTCAGCGTCCAGACTGCGATCGTGGGCGGGGCTCTGGAGGGATCAAATGGTCAAAGTATCGGGTGTAGGCAAGTAGCCTTGAATGTATGCAAGCAAAAACATTTGAACAAAGAACCCTTTCAATTTTCATTTCCTGTTTGTGATAATCGGGGTTGCATCTTCCATGAACAGGGAGAGCTGCTGGCCGAGCAGTATAGGCATTGTACTCTCCTGCCCTTTGTATGCTTAATTTTGTTACCTAGCATCGGTGGATAAAATTCATATCGTTTATGTGCTCTGGTTCTCTCAGCCATAAGTGAGTACCAGGTGATACATAGGGCTTACAGTGTCAAATGGTACACTTTGTACCATAATTATATTCATCTGTTCGGAGTTGAGCAGGTGCTCAACATTGAATGGTCTGCTTGGGGTAATAATACATGCACGTAAAATGCTTTTGAGCTTGAGCAAGGATAAAGCGATAGATAGTAGTCCCCCTCTAATAAGGTCGCCCCTTCTACCAAACAATTCTGTCCTTATTTGAGAGCGGTCCTTTGGTGAGAGCGAGCATCACACATATTCATGACACTTGCTGCCGAGAAAATTGTGTCCTTTCTGGAGGGGTACACGTATCCTGTCCAGTAAGTGTCCTTAAAGAGAGGGACCCCTGTATATAAGAACTGCATATTACTATTATTATTATATACCTGCAAAATCTCCATATTCTTAATTACCATTGGAACAGTAGTGTGATAAATCCATTAATTACTCATTAATTACACAAGTTTGGGCACTGCTGGGAAGTGGTCTTTTTTTGGTGTGGTCTTCATGGCTTTAACTCTAAGGTGTCTGTAAACAGAGCTTCCACTGTGTTTGTACATACATGTATCTGCAGGTACCCAGGCTTGCAGATTGGACTATACAGATTATGTGTAACATTGGCAGCGCAATCTGGCTTACCAGAGCCATATAGCGAGCACGCAAGGCTCTGGCTTCTTTTGCCACTAGACCCATGTAGCATTACGTCACCTTCCTTATATTGTAAAGGCAACAAGAGTACTTCTCAAATGTGTAACTACCCTTTAGCCTCATCTATATGAAACGCACTGTATAAAATGTTCTGAGAATACTGAAATTTTACTCATTGAAAGCATGTGAGTAATAATGACTAGATGGCCACTGGCTGAATGTATAAGCACTTTGCAATCACAGTGACGACAGTGCTAAACAGCAGTATGATTGGTTCTGAATGGCCCTCCGGAACTGTTTTCGATTGGTCGAGATGGTGTGGTTCCATCAAATTCCGTCTGCCTGAATTTCCAGGATGCTGCAAAAGCATAGCAGTATTTGATCAAACATATTACCGTTGTTATAAATACATCCTTATAACAATAGTCACTGTCTTACCTTGTGGAGACGTATCTCTCTCGTCTCGACGTAGTGGGCGGAGGTCTCCTGTGTAGATAAAGAGAGAAAAGTCTGGAGTGTTAGCTGCTGTCATCCAAGGCAGGCCAGCGCGGGTCACCCGGCGTCAGGTCTACCACTGTGTGTCCTCCCACCGTCCACTGGCAGGCGGCTGTCATACTTGGTGGGAGGAGTGGTGGTGGGTGGATGGTGGAGTGTGGGGGGAAGCATGGGTCTCTAGGATCATGAGGATGTGGATGGGTCAGGGGGGTAATGCGAGTCTCAAGGAGGGGGGGGGGGGAGGGGTTGAAGGATGATAAGTTTGAGGGAAGAGGAATGAGAGAACTGTACAGACACATTAGTGTCCTTGACTCTGGATACAAAAGAAAGCATGGCACAGAAGGAATACTGTGAGAGGTTGCTTTGGGGTCAGATTTAAGGGCAGAAAGAATCTCACAGACAGAATTTATCTGTTTGGACAAGTGTAGCTTAGGACTGCTTCAAGGCTGTTCACACCGGCAGGTAAATGAAATGCCGAACGAAATGACACTGCATTTCTTAGCTGCATTTAGAGGGCTTTTTGTTTTGTTGCTGCAGTTGATACTGGATTGCCTTGGTTGTATGTACGCGTGAGGACATACAAATACAGGTAGTATGAAAATATGGCTTGCCACCTAAAATCTTGATTCAGTGAAAATCCTCTACTTTGATTGAACAGTCAGCCATAGTTGCTTTCTGGCAAAGAATTAGAACTTGGCAAGATTTAATCGGCACAGCCAATACTGGAGGGCTACTACCAAAAAGCTATGTGAGTGGAAGACATTGTGTTAAGTGTGGAATCCATACTACACATCTTGGATAAATAAAACAAGGAATGTTATGAAACTCACGACTGGAAAAATCCATCACTCTTTTCAGACCATCCCATAAATGCTCTTTCACATTAACAAGGTATATATACATGTACATGTATATAGTAATCATCCACTTGTATGTAGGTACATCCAGTTTGCAGAGTGCATCTTTTATGGATGTGCGGGCACCAATACAGTGTCCAGTATACGTTTTACAATGTATATGTATTGGTAGCAAGAGTCACAGGAACAGAGAGAAGGTTCTAGATGATGAGAAAGACCAAAGATACTTCATGCAGAGGAGGACCAGAAACCTTGACATTCAAAGTACTGATGGTGATGGTTTGCATGGTATGACTGGAACCTACTCAGACCAAAATTACTTTACATACTTCTTTCAAATATATTTGTATCTACATATAGTTACATGCATTATCAAAATATAAACAGAATTTCCTAGCAAAAAGTTCAAACTAGCTTAGCAACAGAATGCAATAATACTAATTTGACTGAAATTTACCCTTACTGACACAAACTGTAGAAATGAGGAAAGTGTAATTCTTCCACTGCTCTCTGTTGAGTTCAAAGCATATTTTCTGAACTACTATTGTTTCTTTAGCCTTTTTTCTTAGCCAAAGCTGCAAATACATTGGTATTTTCGAACATCTCATTGGTATTAAACAAGATCTTGACTATCCATGCAGTCTCATAGTATATCTTGAAAACAAGTATACTTTTGTTAGCCCGTTTTTTCTTAGCCAAAAGTATCAAATGAATCAATATTTTGAGCATCTCGATAAATAAAGTCAATTTGGTATTCAACAGAAGCTTATAGTGTTTTCAAAACATAAGCCCACACCCATTTTACTTAATATGGACTTCTAATTGGAAATTCATTAACTAATTGGGCAATAACATGTCCATACTAAACTTGCCAAGTGGACTAGCTATACCTCATGAACTTGAAGACTACTCAAGAGCAACTCAAACTTTTGCTTTATATAAGTGATGCTCACAATGTTAGCTCTGTTTGGCAGCTTAACACTTCAAAACTCTAATCAATTCAACAAACACTTTCAACTATGATTACCTTATAAAAGTTCCAAACACATTATTTTCAGGCTCTGATCAATTCCTCTCATATATATTATAAACACAACTGTCTCTAATTACATGCATCATGTGCATACATGTACACCTTTCCAAAGTTTTAAGGCCATTCTGGGTGTACTATGCAAAGGAAATGCAACTAAACTGGCCAAGGATCAATCACAGACTTGTCTTTTCATTTTTGCTAAATTAAAAAAAACTTTGGCTAACACTGCAGGCCTCTGCTTACTTTAATACTATGCATATTAAACAGCAAACCTCCAAATCACTATGTCCATTCACCATGAAAGCAGCTTAACCCCTTTGGCTTCAATTATCCGTATCATCCTGAATTTCTTTCAAATTATACAGTTAGCCGTGCAACTAAAGTTATCTTACCTACTTCCGAAACATATAACTTTAACAATTTTTGCTCAAAATTAACAGACTTCAAATTATTATTATCATAATAATCAGTGATGATCTACTTGCCATTACATGTATCATTATACATTTAGCTTTAGGTCACATTCACTTCACCTGCACTTATTCATTGGAATTTTACAACAGATCCCTGTTTAGTGGCATAAACCGGCTTTAGATTCTTGGAAATCCAATTAGATTCTTTGAAATCCATATACATGTACATGTAGATTCTTTGAAATCCATATACATGTAGATTCTCTGAAATCCATATAAGCACATCTTTGGAAAGCACCATCTGAATGTCCATTGGCTGTTTTTTTCTAAATGCATTGAAATTAAATACTAGAATTTACAAATAGCATTTACCTTTGCTGGTATAGATGTACTTGCACACCAAACATTGCAAAGTCTTTTTTCAGTTCCTAGTGCTGATGTAAATGTACACATGATTTATACATCTAATACATGTAGGTGCTTTTACAATTCTCAATTCAGATCTTCACAAAGTGTCACTCAAACACTGCAGCATTCAAACATATATCACTATTATATAACAACATTCACTGCATGAAGAAAATTACCGACTCCCCAATAAAAATGAATGCATATGGGAGTACTGGACTTAAATATAGAATGTATTTAAGTGTACATGTAGCCGAATATGAGCAAAGTACCATGTACCATGTAACATCTCTGAGCCCCATATACAACATGTATATTTAACTCAAGTTTTTCTTCTGTGGTAATACTGCATAAAATAATACAAAAATATCACATTAAATGTAAGTTTATAAATTTATCTACAAAGTCATGGGTTCACATGGATCTACAAAGGCATGGGTTAATGTACTTATTAATTTATTTATTAATCAAATAATTTTTTTTTGGGGGGGTGGTAAAAATCTTCAACTCATATTGCTACATGGATGTGCCTCACACAGGCAATACAACACAGCATAAGAAGATGAACAATGATTACGGCAATACTGATTGCCAATATCACACACTGATTGTTGCACCAAAAGGCTCTATGGTCCCTCGTGCACGTTTAGCTTGAATAAATCATACATACACATACATCATTGTACATGGTGTCTTACCTCTCTCTATGCACTACAATTATTCATAATGCATTTAATTACTGGTACCTATTTCATGCTCCATCATATGTAAAATAAATTCTGCTATGTAAACCACAAGCAATGCTAAAAAATAATGCTTCCAATGACTAATCTCTGATTTGTATTAAAAAAATATATTTTCATACATTTGATTTTATACTAGCTCTATTGGTAACATAATAGTTTCCAAAGTTATCATTTTCGCAGTGGGACCACATCAACACTATAACATTGGACCATTTCATTATTTTAATACTTTATTTCATTATTTTAATACTTTATTTTATTTTCTTAGGATGGTGCAGCGAGTGGTCAAGCAATTTTGGCAGAGAAAGCCAAATGGAAGTACATACACTCATTTTAAGAAAAGCCTACGAAGCACAATGACAACAGAAGCAGCTGAGCGATTTATGCAACCAATAACGAGGACAGGTTGGAAGTGCGGTGCTCTGATGATGTCCTAGACGGGTAGTATATAAGCGGCCATGTGTGGCCTCTGGCCTAATTGTGGCAGTCAACGGTCACAGTTGATAAATATCCTACAGAATCGCATTGTGCTGTTGTACCATGGACTTGAGCTTTAAATTCTTCATTGTATAAGTAGACCTGGTTAATATATAATATGCTCAGCTATATCAATGATATAGCAAGCTAGCTGCTATGTCTATAGATCCTGTTGTATGTGCCGTGGTCTAGAAAATGTACTTCAGTAGATGTGGTTCGTGTAATAAGTGGCTGTGCCCTTCTCTTCGTTGTTGCTGTGGATCTACGTATGACTGCTGTAACATTCTGGTTGGCTATGGGTATGGTTGCTATGATGTCCTGCTGGTGTTGATGTGGTTGCTATGACGTCCTGCTGGTGTGTTCCTACTGAATGTTGTCCTGGAGATATGGATGTGGTTGCAAGGACATCCTTCTGATGTGCTATGACGTCCTGGTGGTGTGGATATGGTTGCCATGACATCCTGCTGGTGTGGATGCAGTTGCCATGACATCCTGCTGGTGTGGATGCAGTTGCCATGACATCCTGCTGGTGTGGATGCAGTTGCTATGATCTCATGCTGGTGTGGATGTGGTTGCTATGATGTCCTGCTGTTGCAAATGTGTTTGCTATGATATCTTGCTCCTCTGAATGTGGTTGCTATGTCCTGCTGGTCTGGAACGTGGTTGCTAAGATACCATGATGAAGATGTGGTTGTTGTACCATTATCCTCTGCTGCAGATGTTGCTATGATACCATGCTCTACAGATGTGTTGCTATGACAGCATGCTATGCTACACACCTGCTGGTTGTAATACCATACTCTCATGCAATGTTGTGCTCTGAAGTGGATTTTTCTGGGATGTCCTGCTTTGCAGTGGATGCTGTAATATCACAGTCTTGCCATTATCACATTGGACATCCTGTAGTCTTGCTGATGCTACATGGGAGTGGTTTGTTGCAAGATTTACAGTCAGGTACTCAAAATTGTGAGTCATCAGGTCTTGCCAGACACCTACTGAAATCTTGTATCCAATCAGGATCATATATTACGGTATATACTCCGGGTGGGATGGGGAGTGGGGGGTGTACAGGGGTTCTTCTAGAGACTCCCTGGTGAAGAAAGCCTTTAGAATATGGCAAGGAACAACATAGGAGGCATTACTCAATACTTCATTTCTAAGGCAGATTCTCTGGAAAGTTTGAATTGTCTCTGTCTTAGTACTGAGCTTTGCCTATAGAAGTGTGGGAATGCTTCAGTTGCATATACTCATCAGTATTTGGTGGCACAAAAAAAGAATTGGGGACCAAGAGTGTTCCATATAAATGCCATTTCAGCTGCCGAATCTGCCATCGGGAACACACGGCATGAAAGATGAACATGGGAAAGCTGGGATTGGGTACCATGGTCAGAAGTGGTGCATGTGAAACAAGTTGCATACATCTAGATTCTAAATACGCCTCATAATCATATTGCTTAGCAAATCTTCGTAGGCTCCAGCCTAGGTGAAGACATCAATAATATACAACAAAATTGTACTACACTGCCTTTGGCATAGCACTTTGTCGGCAGTACTGCTTCAAGGTTGAGCTTGACTAGAACGCGAGGTTATCTACCTTTGTCTGGCGGTGCGTCGACGACTGTCTCTGCTATCTCATTGCTTGACATGTATTGTGGGAACACTGGTTGCTGCGTGTGACGGGGATGACAGCGTGTGGTGTGACACCGGGGAACCTGTTGTCTCAGGCTTCGTTGCTGCTGGACGGGAGATGTGGATTTTCTTCCTGCTGCCGGTCGACATGGCTGGCGACACGGGCTGATTGTTCACTTTCCACCTAGACGGTGAATCCCTGGTGTCCACGGTGAGCAAGGAAGAACCATGACATGGTGACAATAAGGGTTGACTCGACGGGGTTGACGGGAGGGTATCCTTTACATCTATGGCCATCTCTTGTTCTCCCGACATAGCTGTGGCTTCATCTGTTTTCTGGATGCAATCAGAATCCACTGAAGACGGGATATTGCTAAAGTCATTAACCTCACTTTTGACCATCACCTCATTATTCTGTGGCGTCCTGGTTTCATGATTTCCATTTGGCAGAATGCCTCCAGTATCCATATTGCTGTGCTGATTTTCCTGCGGAGCTGCTGTGCTTTCAGTGGGCCTGTTGCTGGCTGGTATTAATCCGCTAAGACTTTCTTCCATGGGTTCACCTCTCGCTGTTTCCGCCTGGAGCAGGTTATTCTTCTCATCAGACCCTCCTTCACAGTGCGGTATCTCCACTGTGTGGGAAGCCTGCGTTGGGCTGCCTGCGGACAACGGCAGGCTTGGCTGTCCTGGGGTGAGATCAGTAGTGGATGAAGAATGCACAGGAGAAGCTTTACACATACTAACCTTTGAGCTACTGCCATCGACTTTTCGCCTCTTCGAGTCTGAAAGCCAAATGAAATATCCTGGATTAGCAATGCAGGAAAAACTGCAGTTATTTTATACTCTGAAACAACTGATGTTGCGGATTAAAGCTTGAAGGTCAATTTTCTTATGTGTAAAATCCTAGCAGGTCATACCTTCACAACCTATTCTAACAGTCTTACAGCAGATGGAGATAAAGGCTTTTTCCATGTCCAGCTTCATTGAAATTTAATTTTGAAAAAGTGTGGCTTGGAACAATGCAAAGCAACACAGCTTGAAGCCAAGCTGTTCTCTCTACAACTACCGATTCATGAGAGCAAATGCACACCAAGTGACTGTTACGTTACATGTACATGTAGTTCTGAACTACATTGAGATCAATGCTCTGTCCCCGTGTCAGGCTTACCACGGTCTTCTATGTGTTTAGGTGAGGGTTCTGCACTCCGTCTGTGGCCGGCATGGTGGGACTTGCTGCTGCTACTGCTACCCGGTTCCATCCACCCGTCAGCATCGTGCCGGCTCTCCTTGGGAACAGCAGGTGGGGTACCCCAATACTCCTCACTGGACGTTCCTGCCCGCTGCTTATCTTTACCTCCTTCTTTCTCTCTGCCTTCTTTCCCTTGCCCCTTCTCCCTATCATTTTTTTCAGCCTTCTCTCCTCTCTCTTTTGACTTAGCCCTTTCCTTCATTTCTTTTTTCTCTTCCCTAAGCCTCTCTTTCTCTTTTTTCTCCCTTGCCTTCTCTTCCCTTTTCTGCTGCTCTTTTTCCAACTTCTCTGATTTCTTCTTTTCGTCCTTCTTTTCTTTTGACTGCCTCTTTTCTATTTCTACATCTTCTTTTTCCTTCTTTATCACCACTTTCTCGACAGCATCGCTGGCCTGAGCTCCGCTGTTGTCAACTTTCTCTACCTTTATTTTTTCCTTCTCGTTGTGCTTCTCCTTACTCGAACGTTTACCCATCTCTTTGCTCTCCCCCGTAACCTGCTTCTTGCCATCTTTCTCCTCTGATGTCTTTCCTTTCCCCTCCTTCTCTTTGCTCTTGTCCTTGGTCTTAGATTTCTTCTCCTTTTTCTCTCCCGCTTCTTCTTTGCTGGAAAGATACAGATCATGCAATCAATATCTCATACACTTCATGCAATTCATAGTGCCTTTGATGTTGTGTCTGCTTAAATTCTCTATAAACATGTATTCACTGAAACATTACTAAGTATTTGACATTTCAATTACTAGCAATGAGACTTCTATTTTACACAGAGTACATGTCATTGTGTACATGTACAACGTATATTATGGTATTCGAATACTGGAGAGGGCAACTTATTGTAGACCCACAATTCTAGCTGTGCGTGTTACCTGGATGCTTTCCCAGTTGCATTTGCCTGAGTTTTGCTGCTGCTGCCACTGGAAGCAGCTGGAGCTGCAGGTTTACCACTGCTTCTGGAGTTGTTCACAGTTTCTGAAACATCCAATGAAGTTGTGATTAAATTCTGGCTGATTGCAAGCATTTATTGCCAGATCTCCAAGAAAACCATAACAGGTAGAAAGCAAATCCAATCTAGACAAAAGCTTTCCACATTTTGCATAATATTATTATGACAGTACATAGACTCCATTTATCTGCATCATATACACATATATATATAACAACCCAATCTGTTTTGATCATAAGCAAATAAGGCATACATTGATTTATGTACTTTGGATGAATATGGCCGAGCCTATACATCTATTACATATTTGAAAACACTGAGATACTTGATACAGTATTTACACATCATCCAGCCGTTCACGCTTTCAGATTACAACACAGATCTAAAAACCTTTTGACTTTTACTTCTAATATTAATTTGTTACTAGTTATTTTATGCATACACATGTATCGTATGTGTAATTCAATGTCTTCTATTTCGGATCTGAAGAAACAATTGTCACATAATAATATGCATACATACTGTGAGTGTCGGCCGGTTCCTTTTTAATGGCCTGGGCTGGGACAGGTAGGGGCTTCGCTTCTTCCTTCACTTTCGCCGGCTTGGCTGCTGCCACAGGTTTGTCGGCTTTCGTGGCGTTACTGGTCTCTCCTTTCTTTTGAACCTTAACATTCTATTCAGATATAAACAGTGCTTGGGGAATGGGAACGGGGGTGCCTCAGTCACCAAAGCTTCCACTGAATGCTTTTTTTTTTGTGAAAATCCTTGGTGATTCTAATAACTTATAAACAATGAAGCTAAGGAGCTTTAGTCTTTGTTGCTCAAGAATTTTTGTTGCACCACATAGCATCTTCAATCCCGTCATTCAAAGGAAGTGAATTATAAGCCCTACTTTTAATAAACTTGGCTTCTGTGGCTGAGGCAGTTATGGGTCATGCTGGAACAGGTGGCAATTGAAATGGTCATATGACATGACATTCAAAGATTTTCTACAGAATGTTTTCGCAATCCAGGAATTTACAATAAAGGAAGCTTCAAACTGATATTTTGAGTGTCTCAAACTATTCTGAGTGGTTACTTGTTGTGGGAAATAGCATTTAACATGTTTAATGTAGCAATTAGGCAGGAGGAACCTGAGGAACGGTATGAACGATTTTCTTACAAAAAATCCATCTTATTTTACTTTTTCCTGCACCTAAAAAGACGACAATAGCTCAAAGTTAATCTTCAAAGGGGCTGCATTTCATGGTTGGATTAGAAATGAATGAGTGATAAAATACAATGAATTCAGTCGAAT
>JAAUYG010055843.1_pt1 | contig 13325 bp, 9 predicted proteins | sample 7278091 | NCBI WGS metagenome assembly JAAUYG01 (sample SAMN14350201, study PRJNA611818) | marine sediment metagenome | isolation source: surface marine sediment (0.6m) | place: French Polynesia: Moorea | collected 2018-08
CGAATGGCCACATGCAGGTGGTTACACACTGCTTTGAGGACGGGATCAGCCTGACAATGATTGTACAGGTAGTTGATCAATACCAAGCTGGCAGGCTGCCATTGACGACTCGAAGGATGCTTCCAAGGCTCTACGGAAGTCAGGAAGAATGGTCACGGGTCAGATATTTCCGACCTGTTTGACCATCTCCTCCTCCACTTTAGGAGACTTAAACAATGACATATACAGTTCCACAGAGACCTTGTAGGCTGAAGCGGCATTGGTAACTGTCGTCGTTGTTGAGAGCTCCTGAAAAGCCTTGGTCAATTCGGCTACCATGTCTAGGTCAGTGTTCAGGGAGCCCCTGATTTGACCTGGACCTGCTGATCCAACTCCCAGGAAGAACGGGGTTTAGGTAAATCCCGGACTAAGAGTTCCAAATTGCCTAGATCCTTCAGGACAACACTGAATATATAGTCGTACGACTGAAGGTCCGGGGGAGTCGAGGGATCAGCATGACCTACTCCCGCTTCAGATAGTGTAGGGTGAAGCAGGGAGCATGAAGCATCCATCTCCTCTTCGACTTCATCGACGGTAAAAGGGTCAGAGACGACCCAGTCGAGGAAGGAGGAGGAAGGTTGGCCACTGAAGATCGAGGTTCTAGACTCGGCAAGATATTTACCAGTCGAACCGATCCAGTAGCCAAAAAAGGGAAAAGTTTGACCCGATCCCATCGACGGAACCTGTGGGTTGACAGGAAACGTCGGAAAGGCGGGAAGAATAATCCCACCAGGGGCCCCAGTTAAACCAGAGAATGGTTGTGAAACCATAGGAAACCGGGGGCCCATGCCCACTAAACCAGAGTTTAGAAGGAGGGGGGGGGGGGGCGCAAAAATGAACCCACGGTAAGGGGTTTGGTATAAGTAGTCTGCAAAGTAATCTGCAGACGAAGAGGCAGCCTGCACCACCTGGTTAGCCATGTCAAGATCAAGAGAGACCGAGTTAATCCCTGGCAGGGTGGTACAGCCCTGAGAAGGGGGATTAATTAAGGGGGTCTCTACAGGGACGTGTGTTGTCTCCACTTCCTCTGTATGTTCAGAAACTGCCAATAGTTCGGAAACATCGGAGGTTAAAGAGACAAACAGATCCCTGTGAACATGCAAGGCCAAACCAGCTTCCCCCCTCGACAAAGAAACGGTCGTAGGCAACGGTAAAGTCGAGGGAGGGGCCTCAGCCACCTGAGAATTCGATAAAATAGAGAGAGAGGCAGCTGAGAGCCAACAAACGTGTACTGAAGGGTCGATAGAACCGACGGAGAAGACCTTTGCTGGCGTGTCGACTCAGCAATAGCCTCCTCAAAAGTCGGTAAAACCGACCCAGGAGACTGAAGGGACGCTCCCCGGGGTGAACCAGTCACCTGAGGCTGCGGTCCTGATTGAATCGACAGATAAGCCAGAGTACCTGAACCTAAAGGTTAAGGGAGAAACGGACAAAGGACGGCATAAGTTTCGATGCTCCAGAAAAGCCAAATTCCAGTTGGCTAGCCTACGACGTGCTAACTCAACGGAGCCTAATTAGAGAGTGAGTCGTGTGATGGCCTTTGTCACTGTACACACTGGGAGGGGTAATGACCGGGGTGAAAATGCACAGAAATGTGGGGCACGGCTCTGTTGAAAAAGGCTGTGTGGGTCCTGCCCCGGGAAAGTAAATTTACACCAGGGGGTAGCACAGTGATGAAAGTCCATCTTAGTAGAGAACGATCCCCCACTAGGCTGTTTGGGTTGAGATTTACCCGGCTTCCCTCCCCAATGGGGATGAGAAAGCCGACATGGGCAAAAGCTAAGCCAAACAACCCCGTAGGGCAACAACCACTGGTATGAACACAAGGTTCATAATGACACAATCACTCTGAAAATAAGAACAGGAGGGAAACTAAATGTATAAAATACTTCCCAGCATGTTCCCAGACGGGCCAAGTAGGTGCACGTAAGAAATCCGAGCGAGGAAAATGCACAAGACAGTAGGAGTCCACAGACCAGCAGTACAACACGTCTGCACTGGCTGGAGCAAAGTTTAAAACTGAATTATTGGCCTACAACAATGCCTATTGTTCCTGGCTGTTCCAAGCTACCTTGACTGCCTTTCATTTGGCACACACCCCGTATGGAGGCTCAAAGGAGCCATGCAGATTTCTGTCATGGGAAACCCTTTGGAGGTCCCATTTCAGGCCTTACAGGGGTACTTCATGACCAGGGTGGCTGGGTCATTTCACTTTTAGTCGGCTAGGGGTCCGTGGCCGGGAGCCACGGCAGAGAGTTACGGTTTGACATTGATTTAGGTGATGAATACATCAGATTGAGGTGATATTTTGCAAGAACATTCATATGGACACTCTGTATATAAAACTTGGTCTGTTTGCATGGTTTCTACGAAGGTTTATCATTATTGTAGTAGCTATAAATATGTCTAGAAGATAAATATTCATGTAGTTGGTGGGCAACAAAACCACTGGGCCTCTTGCTGTTGTGTTACACATGTTGAAAAGTTTATTTTCAGAATGCTTAATTGAAAAGAATTTCACGGATGTCACATAATATATCATGTGGCTTTCAGCATTGCATTGTGGGTAAAGTACATGTACTGCTACAGTCAAATCTGTCTGGTAACCTCACTGTAGCAAGGCTCATATTTCTTAAAAGATGACGTATTCCTTATAGAGTTTACTCTTCAAGCTAATAGGGGTATTTAGGGCCACAAATTCTTAACATAAATAATCGGTTTATATTCGGAACTCAAATCACGTTTGGTCATATGACTGACCTTTAGCCAATCACATTGCCTTATATGAAAGCTTGGTGAAGCGTGAGGTATCGCTGTTTTCACACCTTTTCAGTTCTTTTCGGTGCCTTTCAAGGGAGTTAAAATACTCACGTTTGTGCCTGTCACCAGAGGGCACCCGTCTTCAACAACCACAGCTGCATGGTCAAAGGCATGGTATTTCAGGAGGTTCTGTTTTGGTAGCAGTAATGATAATGTAAGACAGCATCAACTAAACCTGGGAAATTGGTGGTGAGAAAGACCCTTAAACTCTTTCATAGAAAGCTTTTGTGATACAGCATAAAGCTTTTGTGTTAGCTGATTGCATCAAACACCACACTCGGGACAATGACCAACATCCAACAAATATTATCAATTCCAAGAACTATCAGGATACTAGTCACCAGTACATAGCTCAAAAAGATTGACAGCCATGCTGATATTAATTCTTGGGAAATGTGACAATCACAAAGGAATAACTACGTCACCTAACATAATGATATCATTGGAAATGTGGATATTAGCGAGTCAGAGAATACAAGAATCACATTTTCAAAAGATAAATGTACATTTATTTATACACTGTATTTTTTACATGGTGTGGAAAATGCATCCAACAGACTCTGGCTATGTAATGGCTGCGGCCATTTCTCAGAAAAAATCTGAAGTGTACCAGCGACCTTAAGCAAGGAAACAATGATGGTTGCCATGGTGATTTGTAAACTTAAGTTCGTTTTCAGTCTCATGATTTTTCTGGAAACTCTGCATGGACGAACATTGAATGTAACGACCCCAGGAAGGGACATTCTAGCATCTGAAAATATTTCATATTGCCATAGACCTTGAATCTTTGTGATACTCCACATCACAAATCATTAACAGTTCTATACAGCTGTCTGGCTGTATTAGATTCAAGCCAACTGTGCCTCTGTTAAGAGCATCAGAACTGTCAACAGTACAAGGACGCTATCATGACGATGAGCTCTCTGCTGCTCCAAACACTGCCACGGCAACCTTCCCCTGCCCCGCCCTCTCCAACGCTGTCCGAAGTATTTGCACGTTACAGATTTCAGATGTTTCCTAGAACAGATGGAAAAGGTTGAGAAGCCACAAATAATATGTATATCATATACCACTTTATACCATAATACACAAGGTATTATGGTATAAAGTGCTTACAATTCTTCTAGGTTCAAAGCATAGCACTCTCATGATAACATACATGCAATGGCACATTTATTTTGTAAATGTATGATGTGCATGTACAGGAGCTGAAATGTAAAATTTTAGTCAACTTTAGTATCCCAGACTTCTTTGCAGAGAAAATAATAAACTTAAAAGTAGTTTTGTGCACTTATTAATTACAATTTCTTCAAATATTTGAATAGAAAGTACAGAAATGTTACTAAACTGATACTCATACAGTGTCCCAGAAATGAAATACATCTACTCAATGTTTATACACCCTAGATATATTCTATCTCTCTGTAAACTATTTTAATAACTAAAAACTGTAAACTTAATAATGACAATTCCTGTAATACTTAAACTAGCGACAATTCCTTTACTGCTTTAAAGTACTGACAACACCGGCCATAACACTTTAAAATGACAGTAGTCATGTCTTTAAGGAAACACTACAGAGGACACTCCACTACAACTACTCTGTCCAGTAGTACTGCTCTAATGACACCCCTTCTGTCCAAAAACATTTGTCCTTATTAGAGAAGTTCCATTGGTAAGAGGGAGCACCACATGCATTCACAGTACTTGCTGCCAAAAGTTTGTGTCCTTTCTAGAGTGTCCTTTAAAAGAGGGACCACTGTATTGACAATTCTAGGGCCTATGCTGTGATGACCATGCTAATGCAATATTTCCCATTAACGCCGCCAAGCCAGCAGGTACACTCACCAGCCAGATGATGAGGATCTTGTGGGCCTGCGAGTCTTTGTCGGTGGTTTCTTCTTCCACATACGAGATCTCATCTTCCCCAAACTTCAGTTCCGTGGCCAGCTCCTTCCAGTGGCCAGACAGGCGCTTGGCAACTTGCTGGAGGGAGACAAACTTTCACCATATACAGAGGTTCAGCACATAGACATGCGCATAAATACATCTTGATTTCTATAAAATTGCGGATCATATTGTTACTCTTATACCAGTTCCAAGCATTTATCTTTTTTCTTCAAAAGAAACAGTGAAAAAAGTTGCAGTTTTATTCCTAGATGCCATTGTATTTGATGTTATGATCAGTCATTGAGCCCCAGTTCAGCCTGTACTTCCAAGATTGCTGCCCTAGTCATACATCGACTGGAGAAAATCACATCGCCAATCACATTGCACAGATTGTTGATCTAAGTCGAGCTTCATCTTAAGTATTTTGAGATGTCAAGCCCTAAAGGCCATGGCCCATTTTTATAGCCATCTTCTGATTCCACTGGTTATTCTTTCATGATAACAGACACCTTGAAGGCCTCACCTACATGTGTTATGTAGCACAGAGTGGGGCCACTGATTATTTTCCTGAAGGGGCTAGGAGTATTGACAACATAAATATGCCAAGAAGAGCAGCATCCATCAACACCCTTGCTTACCTAGTCGACATAAGCACTAAATCTGTCGACATAAGCACTAAATCTGCTGCGCTACACTGGGTTGGTTGTTTGTCTTTTAAGCAAACTTGCTTCAAATCCCTTGATTTTTTTTTCAATTTTTCTTTTGTAAAATGTAAGCCTGCAGGCCGGATCCCCTACCTCCAATTGCTGTTTGCTGGGTATCACCGTACTCTCATCCGGGCTGTCTCCTGGGCTGTTCTCCTCTTCCTCCTCCTCATCCTCCTGCTGCTGCTTGTTCTCAGCCAGGTTCTCATCCGTGCTGTTCTCCTGCACTGCTTTCTCATCCTCTGTGTCTTCTCCCTCACCCTTCGCTTCTCCACTCTCCGTTTCTGCTTGCTACAGTGGGTAAGTGTACAACAGGAAGGTAATGGTCTGTCTTATGAAGATATTACGTACATGGGAACCCTGCCCTAACACCAACCCAGACTTAATACCACTTATTGATCAACCTACAGGAAATATTACAACAGGCTACGGTATGCTATTTTTGTTTCAAAATTAAGACCATACCATATTTAAGGCCATTTATATCTCGACCAAGGGGGGTCCTAATCCTACAGTTTTATTGTACTTTCCTGCACTGAACAAGAGGATATACCGGTAGCTATTATCATAAAATTATGTTCTATATCAGTATTTTTATGTTATACAGTAGTCCTCTCTTAGTGGCCACAAACTGTTGCCACTCCTACTATAAATATAGTTACTCCTCCCTCTCAGCAAAGGCCACCTCTTTAATGTGGCCACAATTTCTTGGCAAATAGGGTGGCCTTATTACAGAGGGACAACTGTATTCCCTATCTGCTTCAGTCAATATGAAAACTTGCTACGGTAGTTATTTAACATGTATTTATATCTTCCTTGAGGAACGTTTTGCCAGATTTTGATGTCCGAACAATCAGACATCACTGAAACACTGCAGTACCAGGATACAGTCTCACACAGCGCCCGTTACTGTGGGAGAACTTTAAAGCCTTCCAGATAGCACTACACCACATGCTACAATCCCTTACATCTCCACTGACACCTCTAAATACAGTAGAACCTCCTGTACAACCACCTCAGAATTAAGACTACAAATTTTGTACCTTAAAATTTTTCAGACTCAGATGAGTTCTTATATTGTTATAACGTAGCAACCTCAAGCTACAAATGTATTACGTTAGCAGAGAAAAAACAAGTGTTTGTCTACAGCTGTAGTTGAATGAAGAACTTTGCTACTACTATCGATAGTAGTGCAAAACGGTGTATCCCGAGATCGTCGAAAACAGCAACTTGAATATCCCAATGACAGAAATTGTGTTCTTAAAATCCAGCGAAAGATGGGTAATACAGCACACAAAACAGCGGAAAATTCCACGCAGCAAAGTTCTTCATTTAACTGCAGCTATAGACATAGACTTGTTTTCTCTCCGCTAACGCAATAGCTTGAGGTGAGCGTAGTTATAATCAATAACGCCCATTTCCCCGCAGAAGTACCAAAACTTCATTTTGAATATTTAATACTCTCCTCAATGTTGAGACCAGTTTAAATTTATACCAGTGACATGGGGGTTGTCTAACTATAGAGGTTCCACTGTATAAGCTGGTTGCGAGTGACGTACACTAGGCATTTCCTTGGCAATCTTGCTTATCATGAGTTGCAGGTACTCGGACACTGCCATACTGCTCTGCGGTCCCTGGCCCTGGGCGAAGAAATGCGGACTCTGACTGGCCAACAGTCGCAGTGCTTTCCACGTGAAATTCGGGTTGTTCACAAGTCTGGCAATATCAATCAGGGAAAACGAGTTTAATTAATGAATTAGTAATATCTCTGTCAGTGGTATTAATACTATGTATACCTGGGTCAAAGTTACTGAAAAAAATTAAGTCTCACTTTAAACTTAAGTCAACAATTGCAGCATCGCAATTATTAAGATTAATTTGAGGATTAAGATTAAATTAATCATTCTGCCACTACTGAACAAGCACAACCTAGAACATATATCTATGTAATGTATTAAAATATTTTTTCCAGTCCTGATATTCACAGCAACACAAATTCAACTTCCCTTCTCTGAAATCTTAAGCCCACTAGTGATCCTAAGCAGAGAAAAGACAATGGGTGCCAAGGTGATTAGTGAGCTTAAGTTTGTCACCGAACTTAAGAAGGACATTTTTCTGGAAACGAAGTTCTGATCTGGAATTCTTAAAACTACTTAAGTCTCCAAGTTTTGACTTAAACCACCAATCCGAGCAATGTAATTGGCTAAGAAATTGACCTAAGTCAAAACTTAGCGCTATATATATTTTTGACAGCCCTGACCCTAAACTTACTTGTAGTTTTCCTCTATCATGGCCTCGGGGTCAGCTTGCTCTATGGCGTCCTCAAAGAAATCCTTCAGCTGCGGCATAAAGTTCCTGGAACAAACAATGTTACAGTGTGAGGAAGTCCATGTGTCTAGGGAAACTCCATTATTTGATACCTCCATATGCCAGGCACAGTTTAACAGTGCCGGGCTGTAATCATGGTAATTGCAAGCTTTTAGCAAAAACACCTGAGTCTATCTGCAGTATTCTCATGGATGAGCCACAAGTGACCAGCAAAGCAGATACAGTGGTCCCTGTGATTTAAGACCTCTCCATTGAAGAATTCCCTGTGTATGATTTATCTACATCCACCACTGACATCTCAAACTAATACAGTGGGCCTGGCATTGTAAGACTATTATTCAGCCTGACAAATAAGGTCTTAATTGAAGGTGGTCTTAAAATGCAGGGATATTTGTAATGAAAATATAAGTGGTTTTGCTGATGACTGGTCTTCAAATAGAGTTTTAAAATAAAGGGGGGCTTAGATTGCGGGGAGCACTCTATATATATACATTACAGTGTTATTCTTGGCATACCTGCTGTTTCCAGGTAAATTCTAATAATATGATAGCCCTACAACACAATGATTTCTTCTTTTACTTATTCCTCATATTAACACAGAGTCCCTACACATTTGTTGAGTACAGTGAAATCCGTCTTGAACGATCACTGCCATGAGAACACCTGTCTTGAAGGACCACCAGTTTTTGACAGAAAGTCCTATATTTCAGTGTATATGAACCTGTCATCAAAGACCCCCTGTCTTGAGAGACCATATTTTTATGGCCATTGGGGTGGTCTTTCAACACAGGTTCTACTGTACTACATTTACCGATCCTCTGAGCGGCAGGCCTCCATGTTATCTGGGCAGATATTCCACAGCCGTGTCAGCTCGGCATTGCCCATTTTGATTTGCTTCCTGTTGATCGCCATGTCTTCGCCAATGCTTCGTTTCTTGCCTCTGAAAGCAGAGAAGCCAGTCAGATGTATTGTGCAAGCTGTACATGTATACTGTACCTGATTACCGGTAAATTGGCACAAACATGCAAGAAATCTGTGCCACTTCTAATCTGTGTGTGACTTTCCAATTCTGTGCTATTAAGTACTATTCATTAGGCCACATAAAATTAATTAGTTGGTTCTCAGATACTTTTTTTTTCTAAGTGGTGCGGGCGGGTGGTGTTTCATTTTTATTTTTATTGACCCCCTTGAAATGGTGCGGGCAGATGAGGTTTTTTCTTTAACAAATCATTTTATTTGGAAGGCAGAGCGCGAGGTAAACTTTTTTCGACTTCCATCTGGAACCATGATCACTGTGTGTAAGACACTACCACTGGTACCAGTAGCAACATGGAAAACATAATTGAAAGACTGATGTAGTTTTAAATTGCTATGGACTAACAGTCCTTTAATAAACTGTCTTTGCTGGAAATGTGCAACTGCATGACATGCTATAAGTGCAAATGCAGGAAAATTAAATATTAACGAAATAAAACAAATTTAAAACTTTTTACAATTCATGGATGTAGGAATTAAATTAGAAATATTCTTTATATAGACTAAATAAATGGTATATGTATCTTTCAGCTTGTGTAGTAATACATATACTTCAGCTACATATGGTGTCCATGTCTAGGATACTTAGAATGGTGTTGAACATTTTGCAAACACATTATGCATCTGCTGTTCACAATAACTATTGTTGAGACCATGAAAAGAAAGTTAGTTCAGCATTGAGGGCTAGCTATAGCCTATATATGCACTGTCATGTATTCCAACACCCACAACCCTCCGCTGAACCAAGATGTCAGCTGGGCAGCCTTCGGAAAGGCACCACTAAAACTTACAAGCATGATAACAATTGATTATATATAGGCTGTACGATGTTAAATGAGATGGGAAAGAACGAAGCAACACAGTGCTTGCACACAGTGTTGTTCTACTGTATGTACGATAAGCGTATGACAGCCATACCTTGGGGTTGCCTTGGGCTTCTCAGATCCATCCTTATCCCTGACATAACTGGGACAGCCTTCGTTTTTCCATGAGCTCCAGTGGTCCTCCCGGGCTATTATATGCTGGAATATATACATGAAGCAAGTCTCAGGTATTAGGGATTAACAACAAGAGAGCAGACGTTAATATAGTCATTCTAGTGTACAGTCCTACATAGACTTTGGTACGATTTGGATTTGATGACATTGTGTTATGTTGGTGACCAGAATGCTCTGACATGTATGTGACAGTCTGATACATCACCTGGAGCATCAGAACTTAGCATCAGACCATCAGTTATGTCAACTCAAGCTAGATGTACATGTATACATGTATGTATGTCCTGTTTATTCTTTATTCCCTAGATGGTACTTAAAGAGTCATTTCTCTTTTCACCTATGTCAATAACAAATCTTTAGCGCAATAACTACAAAATTTGAAGTTTAAAATTAAAATAACTGGTAACTACATATATACATAATACACTACAACCTATCTTGAAAGACCACCCCATTGGCCAAAAAATATGGTCTCTAAAGGCAGGCGATCTTTGATGACAGGTTCATTTACACTGAAATGTAGGACTTCCTGCCAAAGACTGGTGGCCCTTCAAGACATGTGGTCTCTCACGGCAGTGGTCTCTCAAGACAGATTTCACTGTATATGAGAGTGCATTTCTTCTGGCACTTGTACAGTAAATAATATGTGTTACAAATCAACATATAGGCAGTATACGCAAACAATGTCCATCCACCAAATGTAAATTACAGACAGTTAACACACCTCTATACTTTTAGCAAAGCTGTCCCCATCGGGTGGAGTCTCACGTAGTATGTCCATGACCCGTTTCCGCGTCTGTTTCACCCAGGTGGATTGTTCCTCTGACAGGTTCTGGGATGATCTGGATCAGTAAGTGGGAAACCACACAAACTTAAACATGCAGAAAGCAACTGCTCTGCTAAACATGTTACAAATATCGCATCTTCAGCAATAATAATGCGCAATGGTAAATATACATTGAAGTAGTCAAAAGGAGGTCAAACCATTTAAGGGAGATAGCTATAGTGAAGAGACTTTCATAATAAATGAGTTTTAACTTTTCCGAAAGATGCAAAACTAGGTGACTGCCGTACATCAAAAGGGATTTTGTTCCATTCAGTTGGTGCAGTGAAAGGAAAGGATTTTGAACCAGCACTGTTGTCTGTAGCTGGTTTTGGGATGCAGAGCCAAGAACCTTGCATGCTAGGAATCAGCAAGAAAATACAATGTACATGTAGATCAAAGGGACTGGTACATGTATCATTGCTCAGACAGACTGAAGGCCCTCTATTACTGGACACCCTTCTATTTTACAACCCTCTATTTTAAGACCATCTTGATTATAAGACCACTTGATTTGGTCCCAAAGAGCAATTTTCTGTGTAATGACCTTTATTTTAAGACCACCTGCAATATAAGACCACATTTTCTTGGTCCCATGGGTGGTCTTAAAATAGAGGGACCACTGTACGTCAAACTCCTATCCAATTGTCACATTACATTTCAGGTTCTAAACCGCTACACACCGCTGTGTGTATCCACCGCTGTGTGTATCCACATTAACCATTATAAGAGTAACTAGACTTTAATTTGTCTTGCTATCTGCAGTACTGTCTGTACATACGTTTTAAACTTTATTTCGGCTTCCAGGTAGTGGAATATAAATAAGAACTGAACAAGGACAAAGCGCCGGAAGGTTCCGTCACTCAGTTGCAGATCCAGAAGCTGGAAACAGATTAACAAATCCGGATTACACATCTTACACATGCTGTAATAGCACAGCAGCAGATTGAATCTGCAGTATATGTAACTGGTCTACAATGGAACCTCTCCAAGTGGCCACTCAAACGACCCTTTCTTATTGACCACTGTAAACAAAACAGCCCTTTCTTAGTGGCCACTCTAAATAAAACAGTTCTTTCTTAGTGGCCAGTCTGAACAAAACAATCCTTTCTTATTGACCACTCTAAACAAAACAGCTCTTTCTTGGTGGCCACTCTAAACAAAACGACCCTTTCTTATTGACCACTCTAAACAAAACAGCCCTTTCTTAGTGGCCAGTCTAAATAAAACGACCCTTTCTTATTGACCACTGTAAACAAAACAGCCCTTTCATAGTGGCCAGTCTAAATAAAACAGCTCTTTCTTGGTGGCCACTCTAAACAAAACTGCCCTTTCTTAGTAGCCACTCTAAACAAAGGTCACCCTGCCTTACATGTGCCAACTATCATGAATATTGTTGCCACTAGTACTACTACTATGAATGAATTAACTGTTCAGTCTTGCTAAAGGTCACCTCATTAATATGGCCACATTCTTGGAAATATGGTGGCTAATAGTGAGAACGTGATTTTAAATTGGATTTTTTTTGTTTCAAAACTACAAAATCATTTCCGTGTTATCTGAGAAAGCTATATACATGGGAATTATTATACTAAAATCACCACTGGCAAAGACGTTTCTAAGCATCTTAGCAGTTCCCTATTTCTTTCTAAGCATTTTAAGAATCTGAATATCATTATAACTGCTAAGTAAATAAGGTTTCCTTCAATACAATTGTTCTTATACATGCAAATACACACATCATTACCTTTTCACTGGTCAGGTATTTAGCAAAGAAATTTGAGGCAGATTCGTTTTCATGTGGGAGGAAACTTTGAGGTTTCTTCTTTCGGGAAGTTTTCACGTCGTCCAACTTGTAGCTCTCGAAACAGCCAAGGACTTCATTGGTGTTCTGTTGAACAAGAATAAGTAGGGTAAATTGTGGGTGAAAAAATACCTAACATGAGATAGAGCCACCAAGGAAAAACCAGAAATCAATATTATATATTTAATAATTTAGGACAAGAAATGTATATGTTTAAATCTAAAACTACTAGGTAAAATATGAATTTTTTTGCCTATTCAAACGGCTTTGAAATGATATTTTATACTGTAAGTTCCTAGCATGTGTGGGCTCTTTTTGCAAACTTTTTTTATCAAGAGGAGATTACAAGTGCATACATGTAACATTTAGCACAAGACTTTGCAAGTATAAACATGGTAAAAGCATGTTTGATGTACTATTATTTTTCCCATAACTATGGTACAAACATGCTACAATTTCAATATCAGTTTTTAATATAAACTAAGTTATGGTCTTACGGCATGGAACACCTTCCACATGTTTTTGTCGTAGCACTGCGCCGGCTTTCGGAAAAAGTCCTGCAGGGACCAGAATTTCTTGTACAGGTTGTAGTCGATGGGAATGTTGCTGAAAACAAGGACATCCGCCATAAAAAATGTGGAAATCGGTCACTAAATTACACTAAGATATCTATGTGATTAATCCGTTTTTTTTTCACATAAAAGACAAGCAGATGAAAGATAAAAAGATGGCAGATAAAAGGCAACCACATGTACAGTCAAACCTGCTCGAGAGACCACCTGTATATAAAGACCACCTGTCTATAAAGACCAGTTTTGTGCAGTCCCTATATCTTTTCCATGTTATTAAACCTGTGTATAAAGACCACCTGTCTAACGCGACCA
>JAAUYG010034196.1_pt1 | contig 13322 bp, 15 predicted proteins | sample 7278091 | NCBI WGS metagenome assembly JAAUYG01 (sample SAMN14350201, study PRJNA611818) | marine sediment metagenome | isolation source: surface marine sediment (0.6m) | place: French Polynesia: Moorea | collected 2018-08
CAGCCACAACTCTTCTACCTTTCCATAACATACGCATACCATACCTGCTTTGCTCTGAACGGGACTGTGCACATATTTAGTCTGCAGAGGTCGGTCAGTAGACGCTTCTTCATCCACCAACACATGCGTGTCCCTGGACGGCATGCCATAGGCAAACCTGGAACCCTGCAACAAAGCCAGTTGGAAATTTCAATGAATGGCTATCGAGATATTTTTACAATGGAACAGAAAACTGGAAAGTAATTTGTCTGTTTGTGGAATGCTGTGGCCTCTAGCACCAGAAGTTAACTATGACAAAATCTGGCATTGGAAAAATAAGAAGCTTTGTATCAAACCTACTGGAAATCGGAATCGATAAAATGGAAATTGATGCGACAGGTAACATACTCTATGCTAGAATATGACTGTACTAAACAGGACATAAAAGAACATAAGGAAAATTATTTGATGAACATGTATATACAAAAGCAATTTTGCTAATCTGTAGAACCTACTATGTTTGAAGTGATAATAACAAGGAAATTTAAAAATACAGAAAATAATATATACAACCATTATACAATAAACAGATATTACATTGTGCACATATATCAGGGTTTGACATTAACTTATTTTGAGAGTGAGGGTAATTTTCACTTGTCGGAAATGAAGATTCACCTACCCACATTTTTTGTCTAGTACTCATTGGCAGGGTTTTCTGTTTCTACAATTGCTTTGTTAGCATAAAAGAGGGTTCAAATTTTACTTGTCCCGTTGGACAAGTGGAGTGGGAAATTCAGTTGTCCGACAGTTACTTTCAGTTGTCTCGCATAGTCAGACAATCCTTAATGTCCATCCCTGTATATATAAGAAATTTTGATGAGACATTAGAGTCATAGTTCGAAAGAAGGGAAACACAACTTTAATAAATTATTGGCTTACAAGAAAAGGTGATCAATGTACAATTGCAATGTAAATGTGTACACAGTACATGTGCATCTTTTTACATGCTATCCAGGAAAAGTCAAAAGAACTAAACCACACGGAACTATGGAACTACACATAAAATTATCAAGAGGAACTTCTACAGCTATAAACTTTATGTACACTATCTTGCACTTTTCGGTGAAACACATATGTACAACCCACTTTCATCATGCCACACAGAAGTTCCCTGTTTTACCCAAACATCCAACATGTACAAAGAAAAACAGGCAACCAAATCAAGTGTTATAACACATGGAATATTGGTAGTATGTTAGCTAAGAAGTTATCCATGCGGAGAATAAATGAGGTCACCTGACTGTCTCTTACAGGTCCGGGAGGCATTATTTTCTCACTGGCTTCTCGGCTTTCAGCTCTCTGCTTAAGATAGGGATCATGCATTATTTCAACATCAGCTTGCTTTATATCAGGTACATGGTTCATATCCTGAGTGGGTGGCCTTTTGCTCTGACCGGAACCTCTCTTCTTGTCCAGCACAACGCCCGTCTTCAGATACTCTTCTTGCATCTGCCCGAGCTCTTCAAAGGCGTCCACCATTTGTTGGCTATCGTAAGTCGGGGACACATCTTCCAAATCTTCTTCAATAACCTCGTCAGTCACACCATTCCTTTCAACATGTCGGCCTTTCATGTAACTATCATGTTTAGAAGTTTTGTCGGAAACCATTTCGGGTTTCCGAAAGCCAAAGCCACCTGACGGTATTGGAACGTACTCTAGTGGTTTGGTTTTCCTACTCTTGTGATTGGGTTTGCTGACGGCCTCCGCTTTAGTTACTACGGGGTCAGCTGCTTTAGTCTTGCTTGTAGTTGGGATGTTTGGTTGACACGTACAACATACCTGAGGACTGTTGCCCATGACAACTGCTGGAGCGGACTGGCTTTCTATCGGACCTTTCGACCGCCTTCCCTTTATTGCCGTCTTGCTGCTGCGGGCTGGAATTAAATGACCCATAACTGACTAAGTACTGTCATTGTGCTTTACCAAGTAAGGACCGATACTGCGACTGTGTCAATACTACACAACACTTGATCCAACTGCAGCATTAGGAACAATGTACGCTACAGCAGTTATAAGTTGCAAGAAACGTCCACAAGAATGAACTATTTTTTCCTGTAAATAATTTCAACCAAAGCACTCCTCACTTCTGAAAAATTGATTTTATAATACCTTTTGCATCAACATTCTTGTTAATATATCAAACCTTTCAATGCAGCTGGTGGTTCAGATTGTACTGCCCCGGGCTCGTAACATTCATCACCCAGCACCTCGCTTTCTTCGTCCGGTGTCACCGTACCAGGAACAGGTGACGGCAAGAGGACACCACCGCTGACAGGGGTCGTCAAGTCCAGGTGGTGTCGCACGCCATGCCCTGCCAACTCGGGCGTGGGTATCCGACCCTTTACGCCGTGGCTTTGTTTCACTAGCAGACCACCAGAAGGCACCAAACCATTCTCCGTGTTGATTAACGTGGAAGTCGTCTGGTTGGTTCTGGCAGTTGGGAAGCTAATTGCACGATAAAACAATTGCAAAAAGTTATTTGCATATCATGCCACTTGGCACAATTGTATGTGCGACCTCTCCATTTTACGACCACTCATCGAACACTTGTAGTTCTAATATATAGGCATCTCTGCATCTTAAGACAACTTGGATATATTATTATTGGGCGGCAATCGGCTCTGCCTATAAATACTCAAGACAGTATGTTCCGAAATACAGGAAAGCCTTCAAAGGTTACTGTGGCTTTGCATTTTGAAGGTTCCTTGTACCCATCAGGTACAAAACACAAAGACAGAAGGTTTTAACAAAGCTTTTAAGCGTGAACATGACTGTTGTCTAGTACAAATCACATCTTCGGACTCCAGAAGACGCCAAGTCAAGGAAACCCTCCTCAGACTGACCAGGGGTTAACACTGCTGACAGCAGAGATCTTTTCAAATGCTCCAGGACAAAATGTCCCTTATAGCGCCAATATTGCCAACTGAACATGCAACAGGAAGTCTATAAGCATGCAAGTAAAGACAGAAACTCACGCACCTTGCTTCTGAGCCACCAAAGCCATTCGCTTCACTCGCAACTGCAACATTGGAAATGCTGTCTCCATTTTCGGACCATGCGGTCTTCCTTGCAGGTTTCCCATGTTCTTTTGCCGGAACCTTGTCTTTTAATGTCTGGGCTGATTTCGAAACCCTGAAACGGACAAAAGGCATTTCTGAATTGCCGAAACACATGCAGGAACGACCAAGTGATTATTTTAGTCGCAAGAATGTTTTGGAAAATTCCTTTTCTTTTCGTAATATCGATTTGGCCTTACAGGTACTACAAATGTGACACAGGTCTTCAAAATATTTCCTGGAGGAATAAAGTAAACCCCCAAGACACTGCTCACCCATGTGTCATCAAAAACAAATTCATAAGAATTATTATTATCTATACCGTGCCAGACTCCGGAAACCGTTCACAGGCGCCAATTACATAACCACTAGGAGGGCACAGGGGCAGAAAATTATTCAGTTATGAAGGCTTGTCTATAGAAGTGGGTTTTTAGTTTTGATTTAAAAGAGTCCAAAGAAATGCGAGTGTTTCTGAGATCTGCTGGCGAGTAGACTCATAATGCTCAGAACTAAACTGCAAGAACTGGGTCCCAGCTCAGCTGCACGGAAAATACTCATTAATTTGTGGTTCTGTAGTGAGGTCTCCTTCCCCCCTCCTCCAAAAAATAAGACATTGATGATTGTATAATTACTGTTCCTTACTTAGCAGGAGTTGCCTGTTCCAACGAAAGTGCCGAGAGGGCGCTACTGGTGCTCACTGTATCCCACATCTCGGTCTGCCTCGCTAACAGTTGAACCAAATGCTCTCGGGAGAAATGCGTGCCTCGAGACCGCCGCTTGTATTCCTCTGCTCGCTCGCGAAGTTCTCTCACTTCCGAGAACCAGGAATTGGCAGAGGAAACTTCCGGGTTTTCCTCAGGTTCCGGAGTTGGCTGTTCAGCCTAAAACAAAATAGGTATTTTGTTGCATGTTGGGTTCTTGAAGTTGGAAACCATGTCCAATTCACGACGCATGTTTATAGCTTTTCACATAAGGGTTTAAAAGAATCAAGAATATATCAATCTGTCACACAAATACCTTATATCCTTAGCCTGTAAAGTGTCAACCAAAGGGCCATCGATATGGATTAGCAAAGCATTACCTTACCAAATGCATATAATGGCAACGTCTAGAATAAAGTGTCTAACACACCACCATACAACACTTGCCTTCTGAGAATGTAAATGAGGGGGTGGAGCTCCTTTCCAGGCTCCTGATGCATATTCAAATTCAGCAGGTGACATGAAATTACTGGCATATTCTGACTTGTATGTCCTGATGAAAAAAAAATATGCATCAGCTGGTAATACATCTAAAATGCCTGTTATCATAAAAAATAAATAAATAAATTAGCCATATAAGATATAACTGCAAGAAGACCAAAATCAGAAAGCAGCAGCAGCATATTTTTGGCAAGGCACATATTATTTTGATACAAAACCACAAAGTGCCAGAGAATAAGAATATGAAGTAAGCCATGTTTTAGGCATCTAACGGTTACAAAAGACTGCTTATTTTTTATTTGACAATGATAATTGTGCTATCCCTTAAAAAATCTGAAAACATGACACGCGTACTGTAGGTAAAACAATTCATTCATTTACACAAGCACAGAAACTCCAATAAACTTACGAACATGTTCAGAGTTTCTCAAACAGTAAATCGAACTCTTACTTTAGTCTGCCATGTGGAAAATGTAATCTGAGAGGATTCATAGATTCTGCCAAAAGCCGCTTGTCAAACTCTACTGCAGATTTCCCACCAGTGACACCAGCTGGCTGGAGTCGATCCGGAGACAGACCTGGATCAATACAGGCAAGGCCAAGCCAATGTATGCATTTGTACAGCATATCATACATGTCTATCAATCTTACAAAATTGCAATTTTATTATATAAACTTTTGGCCACAAAGCAAAGGGCTATACAGGTAGATAGATGAAGAACAAAATCCATGATGGCATTATAGGGGTATTAAATGTAGTATGCATGACTACAAGTCATGCTCAAGAAAATAATCAAAGGTGATGAGACATTGATATGACTGAGCCTCTTATCACAATCTTTTTGATATTCATCACGAGGATTACATGTTGTATTCACAGGTACCATTAGATGTTTGGACAGGATAACCCAAATGGCCTCTAAATTAGGGTTATTCAATTTTGTACTACATGTACATGAATATTCTATTTCTATTCACCACCACCCCCCCCCCCAAACAGTGGCACCCTTGCAACATGTCTCACTCTTGAACCTGGAATTTCTAAGCCTGACCGTGATCTGTTCTACGTCAAAGACTTTTGTGCAAAGCATTATTTACCTTCAACACTTTTGCTTCTCTTCATCTGAAATGCAAGCGATAAACATAGTCAAGGAAATGGAAGTACCATAATTTAAAGGAGCTTGAAAGCATTTCAACGCTGTCAATGCTTGCTAAGAAACCAGACCAAGGATCAGGGAAAATACAAAGTGACGCATATATACGGATACAAAAGTTCCTTTTTGAACCACAGAAATGCCAATTAATGTACATGTACTTATAAGAATCGAAAAAAAAAAAGGAAACCTCGCAATGTAGTAACCTGTCTGGATAGACCACTGCCATGACACTACCTATTTCAAAAAAAAAAAAAAAAAAAGATTCAGCAAAAGATCCAGAATTTGATCCTATTTGAATCTGTACCCCCCCCCCCGCCCCTCCTTTGTACTTATTTGTAAATATGGAAAGTAAAACTACTTTCCATACCAAAGTTACAGATTTATTATTTATCATTAACAACTGCCTTTTCACCTTTCTTTTTCCAGAACCACTGGACTTATCTTCTTTCAGTGGTGCCTCTGGCATGGACTTCATCAGGAGCCAGGGTTTGTACTGTCTCTGGTACTCCGTTGTCTTTGCTAAGGCAGTCTCGGATTTGTACGGAGCCATCTGCGAATCACTTTTGTAGATAACCTGGGAAGTAGGTTCCATGTTATCTGTTCATCACAGAGGGGAAATTTTATTCCAACGCTTTTGGATGTTTTACGGATACGCCTATATTTAAAGCTGGACAGGGCTCTACGTAAATTCAGAAATGACGGGCACATTGGGCAAGTAAGAATCCAACTTGAAGGCCCAGATTCAAAACTGTTGTCCGAAAGCATGTTGTTATATGCCCCTATTCTGAATGGAATTCCTGGAGGTACAATGAACCATAGGAAATTTGATATTCCATAAAGTATATGTCTAAAAACATGTTTTGAAAAATAACAGATGGCCCAGTTGGGCCAGCTTGAGTAGGCTCTACTGGCCCCATGGCCTTTCTTTGTTGCTCCGGGCGTTTGGGCCTTCGTAGAGCTCTGCTTGGGTATTGTATTTCAGTTAGTTACTAAGGCTCTCTAGTTAGGTGCAACAACCTGCATACCTTATCAAATGTTAAAAAAGTAGAAGAACAACTCTGAATGTACCAGACTATATATACATACAGTCATACACATTACTGATTTACTGTGAGTATTCGAAAGGAATCCGAATGAAGTTGAGCTCAGATTAAAAAATAAATACATGTACATTTCTTTTTGTGTACATGTAACTTATGTACCGCACATTTCCACTAGTAACTTTTCTGTTTCAGACACTAACCTGTTCAGCATCTAGCAACGGAGAGTTCTGTGTCCCTTTCTTCCAACCATACTGCATCTGGTATTCCGATGTCCTCTTTGATTTTGATCGAGGAGGAGCTATCCCAGCTTGATATTTCATTGCATAGTTGGGCTACAAAACAAAACATCAACTTCAAAAACAATGACATTGTGTAAAATCAACTACCTTTAGTCACGAATTTGATTCACTGGGTATATATGCATATATACTTCTTTTTCTGAGAAGTGTACAAACTACAAAGATTGTCAAAGTTGGAAGTCACAAAAGTTTAGTTTATTTAAGCATGCCACTTATTCACTCAGCAGAGAAACATGGGCATGAATAGTTAAACTTCGACATACATATATTTCAGACCATCTATCTCACATCAAATGAACTTTTCAGTTTCTCACCATTATGTTAACCATCGCAAACATTTACAGACATTTAACTGCATAGACTACCGGTAGATAAGTATTGAAGTTCACAGCATTTCTTATATAAAACACAATGCTTCATAACATAACATCAGAATATCACTCATTCAACTTACACCAGCTTCCTGTGAGGAATAAGCAACCCCACGATCTAGGTTGGTTTGCACACCCTCATTCAATCTCCCTTTCCTCTTTTCACGTTTTTCACTCATCTTTGACTCGGCGACTTGCAGAGATGCCTGTTTGGAATGAGCAGCCATTGTTGTCTTTGGAGCTTGACTCTGTTTCCTTGGAACATGCACTCTGTGATCGCTCTTTGTCTTTTCGGGCTGGCCTTTGGAAATTGCAGGAGCTGGCATCTTGACGACATGGGAATCAGACTTTGAGCTCTGCACTTTCGGCTTTGAATGATCGACCTTTTCTTTCACTTTGGTCTGGAAAATAAACACTCATGTTTTCACAAGTCAAAGCAAAAACAACATCCTGACTCATCCTATGCGGCAGCATTAAATCAACACCTGTGGAGCTTGCAAACACAAGTTAAGAATTTGCGTAAACTGATTTGTCATTTTTCCTAAACAAAGATACGAAATACAAGTGTGTTTATTTCATTGAATATCTCTACTTTTAGCAATGCATACATTATGTGGATTCTATAATACTGCAGCAAGGTTATAATTTTGAACCCAGAAATAGTCATAGACACATTTGACTTGGTTTAAGCCTGTTTCAACCTTATTAGATCATAAACTGAGTAGCTGATAGGCAGAAACCTGTAACCAGTGCTAACAACAAAAATTTCCTGGTTCTTTTTTAAGGATCTCAAGGAATCATTTATATACATCAAAACTAAAGACTTACACACACCCCATAGTTATAGCGACCAGGCATTCTGGTTTCGAGCATGGCAATGAGGCAGCACTGTAATGGAAGCAAGAAAGAAAATGTTCGGGGCAGAAGACACTTACCTCTTGTATAACACCATTCTCAGTTCCTACACCCTTTGACTTCTTAGTGGGTGTGCTCTGGACCTTTGGTTGTATCGGAGCTGGAGCCCCGGTATCCACTACAACTTTAGGAGGTGGATTCGGTCGTGGAGCATCTGGTGTTTGCACTGGAATTTCTGGTTCTACATCTATCTCTAGTGATTTGGACACACCCTTCAGTTTGGTACGAGAAAGCAAAATGTAACATGTTGCATGCAGAAATGGTAACAGACTTAACATCTACAAATACAGAGGCTTCATTCAGTTCAGTGTCACTTTCTTTAATGTTTGTTTAACTGAAACTAAAAGGGAACAAAGAGCTTAAAGTATACACTATAATAGAAAAACCATAAATTTGTATAAACTGAAGTTCTCAAATAATTATTTTTTGCAAACGGTATCATTTTCATAGTGACATTACATATACTAGTACTCAACCCGGGCACTCCAACGAGTCCACTAAAACTTGGTTCATATAAATCACTGAAAATTAATTTTAGCGCCGTTAGGCCCATTACTATCAACTGTAAATTTAAAAAAAAAAACACCTGAAAGTATTGCAGAGCTTACCGTGAATTTAGGTTTGTATCTGATATTGTTGGAAAATTTGGACTGATTTCCTAGAAGCATGTATTCATCAGGCAATGTGGCTGGATTAAAGGATTGAATTCGCTTCTTTCTCTGCAGTGGTGGTTCCATTGTTGAATAAGCCTGGCATGGGTAGACATCCTGGCTTGAAGATTTCTTTTTTCTTTGTATCACTGGTTCTGAAAGACATGGTGAGACCATATGTAAAAGAATTTTCATCATACCTCTCAGAAGTACTTTATTAGAAAATATCAGCCGACGCTCAGTGTGAAAACATTTTATATAACCTTCAATTTCTTTTAATTTGTACACAGGCTTATAAGAAATTGCTGCACTGTTACTGCAATATGTCAGGTTGAAAGCCAAGGAGTTACAAATGTTCTAATCACTTAGATTAAGATATGTACCTCAACCTGGTGGTAAAGGCCTTCCCCCCAGTATTGAGTGATAAAGCATGCTCTGCCTCAATACCCAGTGCTAACTGATGGCATAAACTTGACACTGACAGAAATACATGCATATAGATCAGGCCCTACTCTTTACCCTTTGCATTCTCCAATACATCATTTTCTCCATGTTGAAAACCTTGAGGATGGTAAAACTCAGGAAGGCGTGGCTGTTTGTCATGTTTAGTGGATTCCCTTGTCCTTTCCTGGAAACAGAGCTATGTATTACCAAAATGTCAAAACAAATTATTTATAGAAAATAGGGTGAACTTGTAAAGTTATATCAAGCTAAGATTTATTGTCAAATGATCAGTGTCACTGCAGTGTCAGTCAAAAAAAGAAATAAAAACAAATTAGATCTAATTTAGCAATTCTTTAGAACCAGGGTCGATAAAAGAGCGGAGTGACAGGAAAAAAGAAAGGTGACAAGCAATCGAATCGCTGTAAATCAGGCACGGGTGCGATTCAACTTTCAAACACTATTTTTGTGTTCCGCCAAAAACCTTGGCTTGTCATTAACCTGCACAAACATGTAACACGATAAACATTCAATATGAAGTTCAACTGAACAATGTATCTTGGAACGCTTTTTGTTAAGAAAGCAAGGCACAACGTGTCCTCCTTTCGATTACTACAAACTATTACCTCTGATGGTGCAGGCATTATGAAAGCAATACCGCCGACCCTTGAATGCAATTATAAAGTTCTCTTTTCTGACAGAATGTAACATGCAAACAACAAAACTCCAAACATTCAAGTCTTGGCACCATACGCATGCGCAAACTACCTTGGAAAAGTATAAGATTACATCTAACCATGGCTTACGACAAGAAGGTTATATACGGGCCGGGAAATATCGGATACTAGTAACCTATTTATCTTCAGTAAATGTACTCGGTGAAGACAATCAATAACCGAGGCTCGTGTCAAATCTGAACCTTTACGGAACTGCGGTGAGAACGACTGTTACCCTGTCCTAGATAATGCCAGCCACAGTGCCATATTGCCAAGGTTTGCCCCGCTGATTGGGTGGGGGTGGGCTTAATTTAAACCTTAGCTCCCATGCTGAGATATGACTTCCTAGGTTGATGGACAGTTTTGTCGTACTGGACCTTGGCATACTGGCGACGATGAGTGATCTCCTCCTGAACCGTAGCCGGGTTAGCCAACTGTGGTTCTAATAGTTGGGGCTTGGTGGGGAGTGTGGCTCTTGTACGCCGAGATAGCATGCGTTGAGCCAGGGAATAGCTGTATCTGTGTTGTGGGGTATTCCTATACAGCAGGAGGCTCTCCTGAGTATCTTCAGTTTTCCTCAGCATCAATCTGCTTAACTATCTTGACGGCTGATTCTGCCTTCCCATTTCCTTGTGAATGGTAAGGTGATGATGTGGAATGGTGGAAGTGGTATTCACGAGAGAACTGCTGGCATCTCTTGAAATAAATTGAGGCCCGTTGTCTGTCTGGACATACTCAGGAATCCCAAATCTGGCAAAAGGTGCTTTGGTCCTTGGAACAATCGTTGCTGCATGCGTGTTCTCCATGCAGTTTATCCACTTCAATCCAGTCAGAATAGTGGCACACTGACACAAGGTAATTTGAACAGCCCATGGTACATATGTCCTGGCTCACAAGCTGCCATGCCGTTGATGGAACAGGAAGTGACTGCATTGGACCTCTTGGGTTAAGGGACCCATATTGGGTGCAGACAGTTCACGCATTGCACATGTCCACAATGGCTGAGCTCATGCCTGGCCAAAATAATATATCCTTGGCCATCCACAGGTTTGACTCGTCCCCCATGTGATTCCTGTGCATGCTACTCAAGATATCCTTCTGGAGGGATGGCGGTACTAGCACTTGTGCTCCCCTGTATACAACCCCATTGATGACTGACAGTTCATCCCTGAAGGACCAATAGGGATGCAGCTGGATAGGTATTAATGTCCTGGTCTGAGGCCATCCCTTGGAGATGAGAGACAGTAGTGACACCATGTCTGGCTCATTTTGATATGCATTCTGTAATCTTGGTTCAGTTCTGGGAAGCAATCCTGGGTTTCTGTCTGTGGGCGTTGCTTCAATCTCCAAGCGAAATACTTAAAACCCATGGACCTTTGCTGATACTGGATTGTCTAGTGGAGCCCATGAGAGAGTATCTGCAATGTGTAGTGAGCTGTCCTTCCGGTATTGGACCTGAAAATGATAGCATTGCAGCGTCACCATCATACGCTGTAGACGTACTGGAGCCTTGCTGAGAGGTTTCTTGAATATGGTCTCCAAAGGCTGCTAGTCTGTGTGAACAACAATATCTGGCTTGTCATATAGCCATTGGTCGAATTTGCTGAAGCAGTTGCAGATAGCCAGACACTCTTTCTCAATCTGGGAATATTCTAAAGTTAACTATTTTCTAAACAGTGCCCTTGCAACATGTACCAACCTGGGTACCGACCGAGTACAGACACCAAGTATCAATTACTCTGAAGCACTACAGAACGGTTATAGTTCACATGTTTTTTCTACATTACTAAGAAAAAGACCACACAGAGAAACTTGAAAATACCAAGAAAGTTAAAAATGCCAACACTTCCTTTCAATATGACAAAGCATATCGCCAAATAATTAGAGTAAGAACAAGTACTATGATAAAATACATTGTTAAAATCCAAGGGATATAGAAACTGTGCATAATCCTAACAGAGTTCTTCAAGTTCTGTACTCCTGATAAGTAATAATTTACTAGCCTGCAATTGTGCGATGTCATCAGCTAAACGTGCACTGTGCAAAACCATCCACAGATAAAAAGGTGCTGTGCAGGCTAAAATCTAGGGCCTGGCAGGTTTACAGGGTCCTTATGACAGGCGGACTGGCCATCTGAAATGCTACTGTGGTTTCTGCTTGTACCGCTTTATTGGGTAGGCAGTACAAGGTGGGTACACATCTCACATAAAATGTGTTCTGGCACAGCAGACATGCTGAGGATAGCACTCGGAGTTTGTGGTGGTGTAGACATCTGGCCCGGTTGTCCAGTTGTCTGCCGCCATGACGATGGGTGGGAGCGGAATGCTCACATGCCCATGATAGATCTTAAAAAACATTGTGGCATCTAGAAGGTGCCGTCGGATCTCCAGCTTGTCCCACTCAAGCCTGTTCAGCGTTGTGGTGATGCTGGTGTGACACTGGTAATCACCTGAGATGAACCTGGCTGCCGCTCGCTGTATCCTCTCAATGATTTGGGTGTCCACTTTGGTGTAAGGTGACCAGGTGCATGTGGTATACTCTAGTGTAGGTCTGACAAGTGCCTTGCATACCGACTTCTTGGCTTGCGGAACAGCTGCGTGGAGTGTGCACTTGATGAGGCCCAGAGTGCGACTGGCTTTGGAGTGGACCTTGGAGATGTGCGGTTTCTATGAAAGCTTGGGGGTGATGGTGACTCCAAGTTAGTCTTCGTTGTCAGCTCGAGGGACGTTATTTCCATTCATGGTATAGGTGTAGATGGAGGGCTTCCTTTTAGTGGTAATCAAGACTATTGCACATTTGTTGACATTAAAGTCCATCTACCACATCTTGGCCCACTGAATGAGAGTGTCCAAGTCACTGTTCAGAATGGCATGATCGTCTGGCGTCAGTATCTCCTGGTATACTATGCTGTTATTAGCATGAAGAATTAAATTGTCAGGTCGGGTCTTCAGAACCTGCTACTGGTAAACCATGTAAACCAGTACTACCTGTGCATGTGTCGGACAGTCAGCGACTAAACCGGCAAACCCACCAGTACCCAAGGGGGGGGGGGGTAGTCACCCAGCGGCAATAAAAACAAGAGCTGTCGCAGTGTGAACGAGCTCATATGAGTCAACGACCAACTCCCAAACCACCAAACCCCAGCCGTGGGTCAAACAGTTCCACTGCCTTGTGAACATCTTGGGAGAGAAGAAGGCTAAGGGAGTAAACCCTGACAGCAAATCCCAAGTGGAGTCCCGACGGTGGTTGAATGGCATACTTGTCACTATCCGGCAACTCCTGCACCCTGGTACACCCCCAGCCCTCCTGACTCTGTCTCGCTACTGGATCTGGCACACTGGGACAAGAGAGTGAGGCTGATCCTGCGCAAGTCTCCCTCACTATAATCTAAGTCATGTGCAAGTCATGACATCACCATCGGCCAACTCCA
>JAAUYG010071632.1_pt1 | contig 13321 bp, 4 predicted proteins | sample 7278091 | NCBI WGS metagenome assembly JAAUYG01 (sample SAMN14350201, study PRJNA611818) | marine sediment metagenome | isolation source: surface marine sediment (0.6m) | place: French Polynesia: Moorea | collected 2018-08
ACACTTTTAACATCACACATAAATTTCTTGTGCTGTGCAGTCGTGCAAAAAGACATGTACCATATTCATTCTATCAAGTGCATAGTGCCTTCACAAAATTTTTATGGTTCTCCTAGGGAAAACATAATTGGTTCCAATTATCTGTTCCTTGCCGTTTATAACAGCAATGGCTTAGGGCAATACTAAAGTTACTGTCCCCATATTCTTGAATGGGGTACAAAGGTTGCCACCCTTTTTTTCATAACCTTATCCTACAAAAACTTCATAACTTTGCATTTTTTCGCAATTTTTATTCTCGAAAGGTTACGATAAGATTATTCTTAAATTGGCTTTGCAATTTTGCAAAATCCAAAGGGTCACAGCTTTTTCATAACTCTCATTGTAAACGACTAAAATGCTACAAAATATTCTGTTTTGCTTCCATTGATGTAAGAAATAGAATATATGACCCAAACGAACTGTTCTTAGTCGAAAAATTTAAAAGAGTAAACATTTGACAACTTCAAGGTGCTTAAGGTGCGTTGGTGACTAGAAGGCAAAATACCAAACCTTGCCATAGAAATGCTTCCTAAAGCCCTAACAAGACATCTTCCCTACAAAACTTCAAAATTATATTGAGACTAGCCTTATACAAAAATTCAGTTAAGAAAGTTTGTCAATAGTTATGAAGTAAAGATGAACATTTTTGTAACTTGTTTGAGAATACTGGCTGTGTAGAACACAAAGAAACAATATTGTGCACTTACTAGAGCAAGTGCGCTTAATAAAATAAATATGGTACATGATATAGTGTTACCAAGATCGGGGCCAGTTTCTGTAAAAACTTAAAGTCTTAATTTATAAATAAACTTAAGTTCAGTACTCACACAATTGGCTTTTCTGGGCTTATGATCAATTAAGATTTTTAAGATTTTTTTTAGAAACTCGTACTTGCTCTTTCACGCGATATAAGTATAACATCCTGTTTCTGTACCTTATACCTAAGAAAGAAAATATTTTTTGTTGGAATGTAAGGGTTAAAAAGTCCCTTACAAAAGACAGTATTAATGTTTTTCTGACCATGTGTGTGCTGGATAATAATTGTATAATGATACATATGCATGTGTAATGGGTGATTATGGCACATAAACATATTGATGGCATGCACTTTGTAACAGAACAGTACATGATGTGATTATTATGTGAAAGTCTTCTACTGCAAATGTTAGCATTTTGTATCAACTTAAAAATCTTATGTCCTTGTAGCAGTGGTAAAAATTGCCACTTTCAGCAGTTGAACTTTTTGGTGTACAATAATTTTTAATTGTTCTCAAGTTTGTGCTTTCATGTGACGTGGTGATATAAGTTAAAATCATGTACAAAGTTATTTATCACATATTTATTGCATGTTGTATAATTTGTGTGATATGGAATTATTTAAAGATCATGCATGAATGTGACTGTATTATTTGGATGACGGTACTTGTTGCACCTTGTTTTAAAGGTCTTAGTTCAACCTTAATGGCAAAAAACATATTTTCGGCAGTTATTTTACACAGAATATAAGTTATATAAAATAATTATGTTAATATGAAGAAGGGTCAAAAATAAATGGTATTATAATCTTGACTTCCATAGTAACTTATAATATAGATATATTGAAGTAATAATAACAAGTCTAGCATGAACACTTTCAGAAAAAATAGGGCTGCGGCATGAATCATGTGTCTTTATGATCTACAAAGATACATGCATTGTACAATTCTTAATATGAAAATACGTACTAGACTCATGCCGCCACAGAATTCATAATAGAGAATCATTATTCTACACACTGAATCAGTTGAACAGTGGATATAAATTCATTGACAATTTGGGAACTTCTATCCAGTTTCAACAAACTCAAGTGTATTATGATCATTTTTTTCTACAATGTTTTGTTGCTCTAAGCAGTTTGTCTAATGTACAAATATATGTCATTTTATGGTAAACATTCTCCAATGGCAGTTGATTGCATTATGAAAGTAGATTCATTACATCTAAAAATATCAGACCTACCGGGTATATATACACTCTTAAAATTTCTATGCTCCTGTGAACAAGCATATTTCCAGTATATGTACATTGCACATTGGTATAGTACATGCAGTAAACAAGGAAAACTTCTAGTGTACTTTGTGATTGCTATTACATTGTTCTGTACGTTGTTTTGCATTTTACTCCGTGTACCTAAACACAATCTTTTGCAAAAATTAAACTTTTTTTATGAAAAGCCAGATGAATGCTTCATTTGAAAGTAAACTTAATATGTTTAAAGAAATGCATACAGAAAATGTACCAAGTGGTAATAAGCCCATGTAGGCACTCCGCATGTTGCTTTTGTTATAGCAGTTTCCTCGATTAAGGTTGAAGCTACAACCCTATTTGTATATACATGTATATAATTATGTATGTGTAGCGTTTATAATAATTCCCTTCACACTGCAAGGGAGTGTCGTTTACTTTATTTAATATTTTACTGAAATATATTTTGAAGACAGATCTGTGAAACACTTTTCAATATTTTATCATATATATGTATGTGTGTGTACATGTATGTGTTGATAATATTGATTTTATTATAACATCCGACATGTATATGTCACCGATTTGCAATTTGGAAATGTTTTGCTGCGGATTGCAGGGCAATCTCCTGTCATTGAATTAAATGGGAACATTTTGGGTCCCGGATGATAATACTCAAACTTGTATATACGTATATATATATATATATCTGTGTGTAACTTATTGGTATAGAGAGGATTGAATATTGTGCCTATGGTGAAGGAAGTGTTTTAGATGCTGCGATATTTTAATGTCGTAAAATTATTGTTCTTTTAGCAATTGAATGACAAAATATTGTCGGAAACACAGTTTTCTTAGTACATGTGTTTGATTATCACAACTTGGAAGCAGCCTAATATCCATGATGAAAAATAATCTATGAACTTAATAGTCATTCGTTCAGCTAGAATGACTCTGTTCAACTATGGTATTGATGACAAATGTTGTTTCATTCGCCAAGAAAATAACTTGTATAGGTGAATGTATACCACCGGTTGAAAAATGACTGATAAATGGTCATTTCTAGCCAGAACTACTGTGCTCTTCATATGTAGTGCGAAAATCATTATTTCATCTTGAAGGAAATTACCCTAAAAATGGAAACACAACGACCACCTAAAATATAAAACAGCACATAATGAAAGTTGAAAGAAGGATTTCCCAGGGTATACGAAATGCATGCATTGACCCAACTCCAACTTTTTCTTTGTGTTCTCTAAAACAAAAACTATTAAAAGAGCACTTGTGTTGTTAACTTCCCTTCAGGAAATCTGTTTTAACTTAATTAGTGTGCTAATGAAATAGTTTTATATTTGTTACTATATTTCTGTGATGCTCTGACATTATGCCAGACTCTACAACTACCTTTGCTGTTACCATGGTTACCATGTGGTGTTTTATAGTAGATGTAAGTTTGGGTGAGCACTTACATCGCACATAGTTTGTGTCTGCAAGGATATGTAACAAAAACTATTATTTGTAATAAATGTAAAGCCCATGTTTTGGTAAGTACTATTGCTGGTTTTGTCAACAAAGCTCTATTTTAAAGCCTGTAGTCCTTTTAATACAGTAAAACCTGTCTTGAAAGACCACTGCCATGAGAGACCACCTCTCTTGAAAGACCAGATAGTCATGTCAGAAGGTCCTACATTTCAATGTAATTGAACGTGTCACCCAAAGACCACCTGTCTTGAGAGACCACATTTGTATTAGGGCCAATTTGGTTTTCTTTCAAGACAGGTTGTACTGTAGCTTGTTATGAGTCTAGAATAAGAACATACATTCTTTTATGTAAGTAGGTGTGACATTAGTATGATTAAAATGAGGTTTCTCGTTCACAAGAGTGTTTGGGCCAAAATGGAACCCATTATGATCGTGTATTAGTTAATTATAATAAGGCAAAACCTGTGTTGAGAGACCACTGCAATGAGAGGCCAACTGCCTTGCAAGAGGACACATTCATAGCAATCATACAGTCCAACATTGATATATAGAGTGTAATAATAATTGAAACTGTCCCCAAAGCTAGGCGTTACCTGTCAATTAGGAGTCTGCAATTTATTGCTGATATGGTAGTCTTTCAAGATGGGTTCTACCTGTATACTGGTAATTAATTGCCTTTGAAATACCAACTTAAGCTGAGTGAAGAGTTCTTCTCAGGTATCTATTTCAATGTATGTCTCTACCGGGCCATTTGTGGGGTTCCGCCCAACCCTGGGCTTCTAACAGTACTAATTTCACTTCCACCGTTGTGATGTGGTATTAGTGATATAGACATATATTAAGCTGACATTCCTTCTGCTGTTCCGTGGGTTTTAAAATAGAAGCAGCTCTTGAATCTATATACGTGTGCTGGTGTAGAACGGCTAGAAGTCACGGCTGGAGTTCTCAAAAATACTTAAGTTTAAATTTTGACTTAAGTGAACAGTAAGAAATGTGATTGCCTAAGAATGTGACTGTTATGTCAAAACTTAGACTTAAGTATTTTCGAGAAGCATGGCCCTGTTTTATTTGATAGCAGCACAATGCATGTATTATAATTGGCTTTTGTTGTTTCAATTTAATATCAGCCGGAAATTAAACCATTGGATGATTTTACAAAAGGTCAAATGAAGATGTTTACTTGATTAACTTTTGGACACCTCAAAAGTGTTGACAGCAAATATACTGGTAATATTTATTTGAAAAATGTGACACTTTCATCATCTATACAACCAGTACCGGTACATATGTTGTGCATATATAGCATGTAGTTACCGGTATAATTTTCTTTGATGTGATAGTCCTAACTGGCTTTAAGGATTCTGTGATGACCTTTGGATGCCATATAGATTTTTTGTCACACTGCATAATCTGTTTATATCCAGTACCACAGGTTTGCAGCTATCTGCAGACCAAGTCTGATTTTTGGGGACAGTTAGTATTGTGAAACTAAAAGGTGTGCGAACAAAATGTAATGTATCTAATATTTTTTTTTCGAAAAGCAAAGTGTATAAAAATTGTTATGAACTGTTGGTCTAATGATCTGTCAAATAATCTATATATAGCCCATACCCATATGGATATGTGTTAAGGCCATAATTCCAATCATGAACTACTTTTATATGACATAATGCTTTGACAGCAGTATTTGTTAATTTATTATAGTGTGAACTGTTAAAATTACCATGGCATATGTAATCATGCATGCATGAATTCATGTACACGTGAATTCATGTGATCTAAACATATTAATTTGTATTCACTTGAAAATGCATAGATGTTAATTGTTTTATGGGTGGAAAATTTTCGCTACCTATGTGTACATGTAATGTTAAAATTATGACCCCATTAAAATGCTTCAGTTCATTAGTTCATAAAATGCATAAGGGCAACCTTAATTTTTGCAGATATGTCTTTTTGCTGCTTAATTTCAGTATGGTAAACAATTGTGGCTTACTCTAAAAAAAATGAGAAATTACATTTTTGAAAAAAAAAATGAAAATTAATTTGATGAATTACAGTTTGAATGATCCAGTGGATGATAGAACGTTAAACAGGAAATAATAATATTTTTGCTGAGCATTTTGTAGATATAATTCTTTAGAATTTTAAAGTTCTGAGATTCTAAAATGTGTAAAGGCAAAAATATTGACTCCAATGTGAAATTGTTTTCACAACTATTGGTTTACATGTATGTGGTATATATATAAAACAAATAACAGAGCAGCATTTTGGTGTGCCATCTAATAAGACTTCTTTCGGTGGTCTGACTTTTGAATACATATGAAAACAGCATTTGTTGGAACTGCAGATATACATGTTATACATGGATCAATTATTACTATTATTTTTAGAATTAATACTTAATAGCGCATGTCAGTTCAGTTGAAAAATGTTTCGTTGCTGTGTTTTGTTAATAGCCTATGTTTTTTGTATATACCCTACACTTACTTATTCTATGTGACAAGCACCAAACCTGTTGTTGGGATGTGAATTTTTGTCTTAATAAAACAATCAAAATGACAAAAAATACAGTCTTTGTTTTCAAAATGCACAGTTGTGCAATTTGCTAATATCTTTTGTTTAAGTCAGTATATTGGGATATGTTTATTTGGATCTGAAATATTAATAGAAGACATATACATTTCATGTCCATCACAAAAGCAATAACATTTATAGTATACAAAATGATTCATATCTGGGCCTGGTAATAATTTCAATGGGCTTAAAAGCTGTATATCCTCCTAGAGATGTATACACACTGTACATGTACATTTGTATGTCTCCAATGCCTCCGATTGGAAAACTGTTGATCGATAGCCCAGAGAAGCCAGGCAGCCCTAATCAGTGCTTGTCAGTTATCATGTTTGTTCTTCAGAATATAGATGTGTACGGGAGACCTACACAGATTGTCCTTAGAATCTATTCAAGTAGATCAGAAAAAACACAAAACCATTTTTGACAGCTTTAATATTGTGTGACAGCACTTAAATATGTATGCATTCCAAACTTTTTTTTGTGCGCCTTTTAATTACTTTATTGTTTGAGTCTTTGACCAGTATATTTACCACTGGATGAGTGAACTCCTTGTCTGCCTGCAGTCACATTTCAGCTTATATCGATCTTGCCCAGTTAATGATTGTATTAGGTACAATTACACAACTGACCTAACAAGAACTTCCTATACAGCATATATAACAGATATTTTATAAGACATACTGATAACACCTTAATTAATATGGAGGTTTTATTTTATGTGAAAACACTCATAAGGATGATATAGGTTAATCTATGAGGTCAATACAGCAAAATTGTCTAAATCACTGGTTGGTATGAAATGTAGTTTATCGAAGGGAAATGCATGACCTAGAATGTGCTTTCAGTGGATCAATGAATTCGTCTTCTTAATTCTTTTTCTTTTTCTTCTTCTTCTTCGAATTCTTCTTCTTCTTCGTCTTCTTTTTCTTCTTCTTCTTCTTCTTCTTCTTCTTCTAAATGTGCTCATGTTTGCCTCATAATTTAAAGCTAGCTTTGTGCCTTTTGCTATTCTGGGGTCTTCTTCTTCTTAGTACGTGTAGCACTCTATCAGAGTATTTTTAAGTCAGTGGGGTCAGTGGCATAGGCAGGTTATTGAATATGTGGAAGCAGATCCAATTTATTTTACAGTACCACCAGGCATAACGAACATTTTCCAAACCAAAATCATTTACATTTTCAATGTGTACGCAGTGCATATTCTGCATCAATGGCCCGGATCAATGGTAGCTGCATGTAACGCCACTGGGCTAATCCCAATTTAAGTGTATTCAATTGCACCCACTAATCTGTTAATTTGTATCTGGTATATAGTCCGCTCTTATGGTTTTAGTCATGGGCATTTATCATAAGCTCTTAGAGTCTCATTTACCCCCCACCCCCACCCCGTGTAGATTAGTGAAGATATGATCGAAGTTTATTCACACTTTCAACATATTATGCAAATCATACAAACTACATCAAAATTATGCTTTTATAAGTTGAAAGTGATAGTCATTCAGATAGACGATTGTCTAACAAGCTATAATGCGCTAAAATTACAAGTAATATTGAAAATCTGTTATTTTGCTCAAGAATAGGATGACAATTGGACTATAATTAATTTACAGTAAGTTCACTTAATACTTTTAAAGAAAGTTTCCTTCACAAATTACTAAAAGATTATTTAACAGCTTTACTATCCTTAATATGTGGCTCACAAGGGGGTAATATGAGATCATACAAATAAGGCTCTAAGTTTATCATACTCAAGAAGAGTTCCAACACGTATCAAGCAAGTCGATGTGGCAGGTGTCTAAAGTAAAATGTAAAGAACAAAATTGTCAGTCAGCCAGTAACCGTGTCATGTGACTTCAGTGACAAGTCGCAAGTCAACAAATAGCAACATGGAGGGAAGTTACTGCAAAATGTCGGCATTAGTCGTTCTTGTTGTGTATTCTTTGCTGTGTCTTCATCAGCCGGTTAGTGTTTTGGCTTTAAGAAGTCTTAACGACCTAAATGCTCATCAGGAAATATTCGCCATGGACAAAACTGCTCGAGAATCCAGTGTTCATGTCAGATTCAGGAGAGATTTGAGCAAATTGGAAAGGCAGAAAAGATCTGACGCTTCTGCTGATTGCAGTTCCCAAGAGGAGCTATTTTTGACGAATATACGTGGGAAGGAAGCGTCCTTTGTACATCAGGTAAGAAAAGGCTAAGAGTTATTCTAATACTTTAACAGTTCAAATAGAAATATTACGAAAGCTCAAGCCAGATATGTACCCACAAATCACAATGGCACAAGTTCTATACTCAACACGTTCACATATCTAGCTGACATCAGTAGAGTACACAGTATGTCAGTGCATGAGATGAGGGTATAAATGGGTATACACATAATAGAGTGGCAGTCACCATTTCATCATCACAAGTCAGTTCTTCTTGTCTTGTTCTGTACTAGCAGGAAGACCTGTCTCCTGCAAGCCAAGTTCTTTTGACACTTTTTGATAGTCACAAATCGCCTGCCGCGTCCATCAGAGAATGGTAAAAAACTGCAGGCGAACCAGATATTCCGGCTAGTTCGGTACGTGTTGTGAAACTCTCTACGAGTATGACACATCACATGGCAGGGTTCAGTATATTATTTTACGGATGGCGCTCTCCAGACTAGAACATCTACGTGGGAAGATACCTGAAATATAGTAGTTTACCAGAGCAAATGGTAACCGTGGTAACATCAACATACAAGTAATTTGTCAATGAATTTTAAAGTGTTGAAGAGCGAACTTTAATTATTACTGTCAGAACCATCCGAAGAAATTTGGATTATGAATCAAAAGAATCATTTGTAGTTCCTATGTACTGTTATTGCAATCCCACATACAGTGTATCTGTTTTCTCATTTGCCCCTTTCCCCTACTTTGTACATCTTTGTAATTATGGAAGAGCAGGATATCCGACCCGTGTCCACATGGTCCATGCATGGTGTTCAGTGGGGCAATTTGCATACTGAGCAGTAAGCACATTATCATGGTTATAAAATTGGACCACTGTCAAAACATGGAAATAAAATGAGGTATATATGCAGTAGTATGAGCATGATAAGAAGAACCTAAAGCTGAAACACGTGCATGGTGAAAGCCGGTCGTCCAATTTCGATATGTTCCAGACTTTTTTTTAAGTTGTAAAATATACATGATGATGATACATGTATTTGGTCTTCCAGCATCGTTTCACGAATGAAACCAAGAGCAGTGTGGCATTAGTGTGGGCTGGAGAGCACAATGGTGTAAGTACATCATCATACATCATGTGAACATTGTTAACATGTTAACGTAGATGGTAAATATTTCACAGATCTGTCAGTCAACTCTCATTGCAGGTCCCCCAGTTCCAATTCCATGCTCTCAATATGTTGGCAGTGCTGGGTTAGCACTACCTATTAGCCACATAGCCAAATGCTAAAAGAATTCCCATGTGGCTAAAAGAATTGGTTTGCTTTTAGCCGCAGTGGCTAAAGCCTTAACTTTTACCTCATATATTGTATGTACCGGTAGTTTACATATATTGGTACTAATACTGGCATATATGATCAGTGATGATAGTTGTCATTTAGGTTATTCGGATGGCTAACAGCAAATTAGCCAAATAGAAATGTTTTTATCCCAATTTAATACTGTTGACGTCTTTTATAAACATATTTCGTGGCTCAAAAAACTTATTTGTGGCTAAAATAAAATATATCCTTTAGCCACAGTGGCTAACCTAGAAAATTTCCTCATGGTAGCCGAGCAGTGCATATTCTGTGCTAAAAATTTTGTGTTTGACAATTAGCAAACTGCGCTCACAAGTTCCACAATTGGAAATTATAATTTTAAATTTGAAGTAGTAAAATTAGTTGAAGCATGAAACAAAAAGAGAAAAAAATTATCTCTTCTTAAAAACTAGTTCTAAATATCATGTACAGTACACATGCATGATCTGTTGATGATACATGTACTAATGAAAAAACAATTCTGTGATAGCTATTCTATGGATTTTGGTTCCCATTTCCAGTTACTGTTATCATGCTTACTGTTTAACATGTTAAAGCTCAGCATGTACCTATTAACATCATGAAACAAAGGCAGTGTACAAATAAACATTTATATATAATGATAAACAGGCTTAAAATAGAATTTTGTTTGAAGATTAAGTTTCGCTAAATTTAAATTAAATGTACATGATATAGTTTCTCTTTGTTCTCATATTGACTATATTTCTTTGGTCTATAAACATGATAAATGTCGCAGTAATAGCGGTGACTGGTGAACCCGGTCTACAAGCAAACGTGAATGTAACATACTGGCCATCTCAATGTGACATGCAGGTGCACTGGACTGTTTAGAATTGATTTTTAGTACCACCTGTGTGTTATTGTTCAGTATGCAGCTGATGCGCCCAAGCACTTTGTGCAGTTATGGGTTATCGTGTGTCAAGGGAATCATGGGAATAGCAGTACCATTGTACTCTTGTTTTGGATCTTTTGTTTAGTGTTGCGTAGTGTCCTATTTCCAGAATTCTAGTGATGTATAAATACATTTTAGCCAGTGCACCACTGATCGTGCCAAGTTTACCAACACATGTATACAATGGTATACAGTAATCCTTCTCTAACAGGGATCGACACCCCAGATTCTGCCAGATAATTCTGTCATTATTAGGGAGGTGTCCTTCGCTGAAAGGGAGCATCACACATGCATTCACCATACTTACTGCCAAGAATTTGTGTCCTTTCTAGAGGGGTGTTGATCCCTTCTACATGTTCTAGAGAGTGTCCTTTCACATGTTCATAATGTTTAAGAAAGCAATCACTAAATTGAGTCACCCACTGTTAAGACCAAGTGAACAAGCCAAAGTGGTCTTACTTCTGCGGTAGTCTACCTTAAACATGTTAAAAGCAGAAATGTTCACGGGGATTAGCAATAATTAACATGTTTGCGAAGCATTATATTTTTTGCAGGAATTTAAATTCTCTGCCAAATAATAATACTAGTAGTAAAAAAAATTGTATTTTTGTCACGTGAATTAAGTTCACGAAATGTGCTTAACTGTCAAACATTCCATGTAAACATTTTATTTCAATGGTAATTTCCGGGCTTATGTTTCACTGTATAGTGCACAGTTGTCATGTAATATATAGTACACCTATCATGAGAGACCACCTGTCTTGATGGGCCACATGTTCATGATATTCCTGGCAAAAGTTCCCACATTTCAATGCAAGTCAGCTTGTTACAAAAGACCACCTGTCTTCAGATACCTTTTTGCGACCATTATGGCATCGGGTCTTTCTAGGCAGGTTCTACTGTACCTTGCTATACCTGTTCTGCTCTACATAAACATGATAAACATGGACAGTCTTCAATCTTTCGTTGATGTCTTTATCATGTTTATTCAATTCTGCTGTTTTCGTAATGAAAACATCATACAAAGTAAACATGGTAAATGAAACATCTACTAATCATGCTAATTTAATATGCTCATATAATCGTTTTGGCATCTGTTTTGTACAAACCATTTATTCTAAAAAAAATGGATATATATTTTCCCCAAGAGTTGAGCATATTTACCTAACTATTGATTTTCTTTCCTGTGTTTCAGAGAATCATGTTAACAGTGATGGAAGAGCAGTCGTTCTATCTGTTCACCAATGCAGCACCATCCAATCTGTACCTTAGGTATGACACCTTAGTACTAGTAGTAGTACACTTGCAAGTGCTGTATGATAGTGAATTCGAAATGTTTGTTTTTTTTATTTTTATTTAATCCATTTTGATCCATATTTCATGTATATAGGCATGATAAGTATGGACATAATAATAACAATAATAATAAAAATCATAGTCATAATGAAAAGGGTCCAATAGCATGTGTAGAAAAGGGCAAATGGGGTTGTGACCTGAATGTAAGTACTACTACTACTAATAATGTAAAGGGTCATATAGCATGTATAGAAAAGGGCAAATGTTGTGACCTGAATGTAAGTACTAGTTTGACAACACTTCTGAAGATATAAGTTACATGGTGATAATACAATTTTGAGACAATTGTGGATGGGTGGAGAGATATTTGCTAAATAATGAACCATTGTGAATTATGGAACTTTAAAGTCCGCATAATCGCCTGATAATACTCTTCTTGTCCTGGAGCAGTTTTCACAATTGGGCCTACAATTAATTGAAGGTTAGAATAAATTTAAACAAAAGAGGATGTTCCTCAATGTGATAATATAGAAGCTCCTTCAAGTTTGTAAAGTATATCATAAAAAATTCTAAAGAAAAGTACATAACCTGAACTGAGCATTGCACTATTAAGAGCAAATAGATTTGATATAACTTGAAGGAAGGTGATCTTGGATAATATCCTATATATACAGTCAAACCTGCTGTAAAGACCACCTGTATATAAAGACCACCTGCTTAGAAAGACCACAATTTACAGGTCCCCAGGTGTAAACTGTCCATGCTATTAAACCTGCATACAAAGACCACCTGTGTATAAGGACCACATTTTGTTGGTCCCTAGGGTGGTCTTTATATACAAGTTTCACTCTACATGATTTTATGGGATATTGGACCAGGAAAGTTGCAGCAGTGTTTATGATAGTATACTAGACGTATTTGCTTCCAAACAGATTGTATTTGCTGAGGAAGTGTACATACACCATGTACACAGCATACTATGCACTATTACTTTTGATACTTAGATGCCGGCTATACACTGCAGTTCATGTTGAGACAGATACAAAAAATATTTTTGGGAGAAATAAGACTTGCAGCTTTGAAAAAAAAAAGTAGCGTCAAAATGTTATTGGTTTATAATGCTCATTTGTATAATAGAGAGTATTTTAGGCCCCTTGGGAAGATACCTGAAAAAAGGGAAAAGGTGTCAAAACGAAGTACTCATGATTGGTCGAAGCTTGATGAAGTAACGATGTAATTGGCTAAAGCTTGTCACATGATCATGATGATGAAGGGTAGTTTGGCACCCGAATGGAACCAACTACATGTGTTCATGTTGTGCTTTTGTGGATTAAAATACTCCCTAATTCAAGTTACATGTATAACACTAATGTTATCAACACATACTCAACAAGGAAGACCGCTGGGACAGCGGAAAACCCCGCCGCCAACAAATTCGCTTTTGTGACCTCCAGATTAAGGTGGCAATAAGGTGCAGGCAAATATATATATACCATACA
>JAAUYG010083297.1_pt1 | contig 13320 bp, 7 predicted proteins | sample 7278091 | NCBI WGS metagenome assembly JAAUYG01 (sample SAMN14350201, study PRJNA611818) | marine sediment metagenome | isolation source: surface marine sediment (0.6m) | place: French Polynesia: Moorea | collected 2018-08
GAGAGGGAGAAATCTATTGACTTTATAGTAGTGAGGACAGAAAATTCTGGCCTCATAAGAGGGGTGGCCTCTCGTGAGAGTGGCCTTTAAGAGAGGGACCACTGTATAGCCAACTGGCAATTTGTCTCCTATCTTTTACATGTTTTATCCATCATCATTGGGCCAAAATTTTGGGCACCCCCACTGCCACCCTTTCTGCAGTCAAAATCTTCTCTGAATCGAATCATCAAATCTCTTGCATGGTTAGAAGGAAGGGTAAAGGCTCCCACCAAATATCAATATAATTAATAACTTTCTGAGAACACGTGAGGATCACAATATACCCCACCCAGCAGAACTGGTGTTGGGCTTAATGATGCTGTTTATGCATGTTCAGTAGTTTCGACATTTTCCCCAAAAATATTGGGTACCTATATATGTACATGTAACAACATACACTTCCAAAATCCTTCATCCCTGGATTGGAGGTCATTTTGTAGAAAAGTCGTAATTCTAGAAGCAAACCTAATGAAAGTTTACAAGTAATATTCACCTTTTTTCAGTAACCATTATTTCTACACTTAACAACAGTTAGTTCTTATTTAACTACATTCATAAACTGAACAAGAACTTCAGTCTTCGGTAGACTACTGGATCATGTACATGTACCGGTACATACAGAAAATTAATACCCATGGTATAGAGAGTTTACATTCTTTGAGATGTTCCGCCCAGAGATCTTTGGCCTGGAATATCGGCTGCTAGAAGCTTTGCAGACAGAGTAAAAAAAACATTACACAACAGACAGAAAATGATCTGTTTTAAGGCTCTTTTTCTGCACAAGTGGCTAAACCGGGCCAAACACCACATGGGCATTGAGGTGGAAGATGAAAGTGGCTCCGATAAGGGGGTGGGGTGGGGGTGGGGGGCGGGCAGCCACAGTACCATCACCTGAAAGGTGGGGTGCCATGGGAATCATTGCCTTCATCTTCCGAAGCTTCAAGTGTCTGCAGACAAGCCACTTATACAAGGAATAAGCCTCAGTTGTACTACATGAGGGTTCAGTTCGTACGCTACTCACTTAACACTTAACACAGGCCAGACATGACCTGTGTACAAATTCACATCAAATTCTTGTAATACGATTGTTCAGAAAATTCAGTGACATCATGTACAGATTTGAAAATTATCATGAAGTGGAATCTCAGGATTGAGACCCATGAGATTTGCTCAAACTTGGTCTGAATTGTGAGGTGGTCTTATTTATGAAACGACAATGCAGTTTTGGTACTGCTGGGAAGAAGTCTTAATTCTGAGGTGGTCTTAATTCTGATGTGGTCTTAATTCTGAAGTGGTCTCAATTCTGAGGGTGTCTTTATTCTGAGGTGGTCACAAAGTGAAGTTCCACTGTACATGAATTAGTGGTGGTAACACTGTATAGGCAAGAGTGAAGTGCTGGCATTAATTAAAGCTAAATGAACCCACACAATGTGTAGATAATGTACATGTACCTAAAAGAAATACATGTATTCTGGCTGATACGCATTTCTGCTGTACATTGTTGGGTTTGGAACCTACTTAGGTAGCACTTTAGGTTCCATTACATTAAACAGCCTCCTTGTGGCCATTTATGTACCGATTTATAACACATTAAATGCTGCAACATTCGCACAAATATTTTTACACACACAAATTCATATTGCTATAATATCGGCACAAATTATTAATATATGCTACAATATCCTGAAATTGGTACAAATATATTACAAGTTAATATGCTATAATATAAGCACAAATTAATACATTACAAATTTAAGCATACTACAATATCAGTGCAGTGGGTACAGTTAGGAGAGCACATGTTTTAATTCATATTCATGTATGATCATGCGAAAACTGTGTATATTTCTAACTACTGGTACTATACATGTCTTTGTGCACACATAACATGTACCATTTTCGTTACAATAAAGCGCAGCTACTGTAATAGCCTAACACTGTGATTTCTATATATAGCCTTTCAGCAATGGCCCATTACCCTTAGCCAATGGGGTTAAACTGCAAAGAACGTTCAATAAGGAACAATTTTTTTGTAATGTAAAGTGATTTATGATTTTGCAATTTTCTAAAGGCACCGTGCATTTATCTAAGTTGATTTAACAGAATGAATACGGTACATAATTTTGCACCAGTAGATACCACGAGTGAAATTTATGCGACTAAAAAAAATGCCGACCTACCTTTAGAAGGGGACACCACCACAGTAATCAGTGCAATGATTGTTATTGCTTGGAAGCCCATCTTTCCCACTGATCAAAATTTTCTGAAATTTATGAAAACAACAAGTAACATGAGTGTATGTATGTGTATAATATCAATATAGCACTAACCACAAAATTCTAATCCCCAAATGCATAAGTCAGATATATGACATATACGCATGATATACAGTCAGAAAATATGTGGTCTTAAAATGGCGTGATATTTATATTGAAAATATGATAACTGGTTTTAAACGGAAGGAATTCTTAAAATGGAAGGTGTCTTAAATAGCAGGGACTACTATACAGTAGTCCCCTAATAAGGACACCCATTCTGCCAAACAATTCTGTCCTTATTAGAGAGGTATCCTTGGGTGAAAGGGAGTACAGTGGTCCCTGCAATTTAAGACCCATCTATTTAACAATACCCTGCATTTTAAGACCGGATATCAGTAACACCACTTGTATAGTTTCAGTATAAATATCCCTCTATTTTAAGACCACCTTCAATTTAAGACCATATTTTGCTGGATGAACGGGTGGTCTTAAATCACAGGGATCACTGTATTACATATAATTGCTACCAAAAACTTGTGTGTCCTATATAGAGGGATGATCTCTATAGAGTCTCCTTTAAGAGAGGGACCACTGTACTCTAGTATTTTATACTATGTATTTTAGTTTAGAACTAAGCTCTGGGACAGCTACATACAGCACTATGTGCAGTTCGAATTCCAAAGTTCCGAAAACTGATCAATACATGTGTCTGCAAAGCACAAGGTACATGAACTTCCATCAACAAATCAGCCCCGAGGGGTGACCTAGCTACAAAAAAGTCCACATGAAGTTTACTTTACTCCCAGCTGAGAGATTACATCACCAGGCAAACACATAGTCATCACCCAGGGCTCTATCCACCAATCTCAGTGGAAGATCCACATGATTCAGACACCAGCTAACCACTGTCTGGATTAGTATATAACCATTGGCAGATAGATCCATAATCAACACCAGACATGGACATACAGTGCTACCCCTCTAATAAACCAGCCCTTTTCGCTAAGAATTGATCTCCTTAGAGAGGTGGCCTTTGCTGAGAGGGATAGAGATTCAATAAACGAACTTGGCGCAGCAGCGGCAACATTTTGAGGCCATATAGAGAGGGTGACCTCTGTAGAGAGAGGCCACTTATGGGAGGGACCACCGTACGGTTCTCAAAATCATAACCAAACCCATAACTGTGTACCAGCTATATATACAAAGTAAAGTACTGAGCTTGGTACATTGGAGGAAGTGGTACTTCCCTACCCACCCCCATCCCCTCTACTTCCAGAAAAAAATATCCTTTACTCTTCCGGATACCCACCAAGTACCAGGACAGGACCAGTGTATGCCAATACATGTACACAGGGCATGGACGTAATTTGTAAGCAGGCCCACTATGGTTGTATAACATGTATACAGATTTCATTAGTGCAGTACTTGATTAGGAAGGATATTGACACCTGCATAATGTTACATTCAATTGCAACATTGTTTTCCCCAGGTGTCCCCCCCCCCCCCCCGAGCTTTTTCTTTCCATACAACTTGAGGACAATCTCTCCCCCTCCCCCCAAATGAAATCTCCCCCCTCAGAAGTTTTTGACTGAAGTCCACTAAAATTTGTCAAAATAATTGGTCACCAAACATGTCACCTGCCTGAACAGTTATGAATTACTCCCCCAAAAGCTTTCAGAATACACCACACAACTTTCTCAAGCTTTTCCTGTTGCCCCCTAGAAACCCAGTGTTTTCTCAAATAAACAGTTTCATTTTCTGAAGACACTGTTACCTCTTATTGCAATAAATACTATAATAGTTATTGCCTACTACTTAGACCCCTTAGATCCAGAACTGTGTACAAATACATCACTTACCTGTATAACTTCCAGGAAATTCCAGATTACCAGAAAGTCTATGATAACATGTGATATATATATCCTGTAAATAGCACCCTGGTTCATCCAGGAAACCAATAAAGAATGACGAGTCCTGTTTTACAGATGCTGTGTTTTGTGCAGTGGTTTCTGGATATATTCTGGATGCCACATGTTATGATGTGGGAGTACCCGTGTGTGTGTGTGTGTGGGGGGGGGGGGAGGGGGGGGGAGTTATCAGTGGCACTATACTGCAGGAACTCACAACCTCCCAAGCACAGGAAATTATTATCATATTTATAATATATAGGAACCAACTAGTCACAGAAAAGACAGAGTGACAAATTTATCTCATATTGGATATGCTCGTTTTATAAGTTTTTTTTTTCTTATTTATGATGTACTTTCACATTTGAAACATTTGGACAAATTCTAGTCTAAAGGAGTTCCACTGTACTAGTACTACTTGTAAAGTGTCACTTGACCCTATGTGTACCACCCTCATTCAACATCTCTGTCCCCAGCCCAGTAACCACCCACGTTTCTCCAGGGACAGGTTTCAGTGGCATACGTAGACAGAACTACAGTATGAAGCGGATTCAGAGCATGGTGTCTCAAAAATTCTCAAGAGTATTAACAAACTTAAGTCTGCTAAGTCATCTTGGGCACAAATGTTTGGGGTTTTTTTCTATTACAAATGACAGGCATTCAAATTCCTTAATCCAGAAAAGCAAGCTGTTCAATGACATTGGCAACTACCAGCTTAATAATCATACTTACATGTGTGTTAAGAAAGTTTTGATCTCACAATTTTAGGTAGTGATTGTGATTGTGGACCCCAGTGAGGAGGGAGAGGCAGACAGATGCAGGCTGATCCAGGGAAACTTGATCCGGGATGAATCAGTGACAGGGAATCAGAATCCAGACAGAAGCCAGTGGAATGTGAGCTATGCCACCAGAGAGCAACCAGTGCAGTGTCAATGTGACAGCTAGGCGTTCATCAATACAGTGGGGCACCGACCCGATTGGGCTGTATGGGTATACATGTACAGTATACGTGGTCCATCTATTTTAGGACCACCCATGGGACCAAGAAAATGTGGTCTTACATTGCAGGTGGTCATAAACTAAACGTCATTTAGCACAGAAAATTGCCCTTTGGGACCAAATCAAGTGGTCTTATAATCAAGGGTGGTCTTAAAATAGAGGGTTGTAAAATAGAAAGACTACTGTACATGCATTTTTTTACCGTGTAAACTACATAGGCCCTAAATTTTATGTGGAAAAAGGTTTTTGAACCGGGTTGTAAAAGACACCACGGCTATATAGTGAGTGATATCATGGATGCATGGAATTCTACTATTTTAGACCTACATTATGTCCAGTGTAACCTCTGAATAAAGACAACATATGGGGCGGTTTATATACACTGCCGTTACTGGTCTTAATTGTAACGTGGTCTCAAGATTTGTGAGACTACCATAACACACAGTTTTTGGTACTGCTAGGAAGTCTTTATTCGGGCTGAGGTAGCTTTAATCCTACAGTGGCGGCAGAGTCAGTGAGTGTCCACTGTACAAGTGTCAAGAAGAAGACACCTGTATGTGAAATCCAGGACTACATGTACATGCGCAGCTACAGTAGTTCCTCTCTAGCAGTGGCACCCCTTCTGCCAAACAATTCTGTCCTTATTAGAGAGGTGTCTTTTGGTGAGAGGGACCATAGCATGTATTGTCAGTAGCATATTTACTAAGTCCTTTCTAGCTATATATATAGGGACTCAGCATACAATACCCGGTTTGTTATAGAAATGCCTTTATAATACCCAGCACAAGCATTTCTTTATTCAAGAGGTCACCTTACTATGACACTACATTAAGCCGCTTACAGCTACATGTAGATAAAACTGATTGTATACAACTTTACAATTTTGTTACCCCTCAAATTCTTGGTCAAACATAAAACAGCTAGTACAACCGGGTCTTGTTAGAATGCAAAACCCACTGCAAAACCCCAACGCAAAAGTAAATATTTGCCCTTTGGGGGACAACTGAGACAGAGATTAACCCAGAAACTGGGGGGAATTTATAGTCCGGAAGAGACCGGAAAGGCCATGTGTGCATGAAGTCACATGGTTACTGGTAGCCATGCTTTAGTATCCTGTGAAGATGGATGGAGTGAGACAGACATGAAATAAGAAGCTAGTCAAGTTAGTTATCATCCGGGGTTATCATCAAAATATGCTAATACATGTACTAGTATAGGTCCTGATGTAAACTTACCAGATATATATGTGAGTGATGAACCAGAACTACCTATTTACCAATCAGCAGATGTCCTATCTATTCCACAATACCGTCTCTGGGGATTAAACAGATAAACAGATTATCCAAGATTATGTCTAGTTGATAATCCCATTGCATGGAACTCGCAATCCAAAAGGGGAAGCCAAAACCCCTCTATCTTGAGAGGACAATCACACTTTAATTAATATATTTGGGGTATCCAGAAGCGAATATATCCTGCTCACATCCAGAACACAGCCGTAGTATAAATAACACCAAAAGATCCCAGAAATAATCTCATTCCAGACACTAATAACTGGCATAGGAATCTTCCAGACGAACCTCGAGATTTCATAAGCAGCAATCCAGTTTTTTTTTCACCACTCCTTGTTTACTATCCTGCCGAAATCCAGATTGTCAGTTGGCATGGAGCAAACACCTGATGGACCACAAGTCTGAGGTGTGAGTGTTTAGCTCTCCAATCTGTAACTCATGTAGCCTCTCCACAGGTGGATGGGACCAGCAGTAGGGGGGAGGAGAGAGGGGGGGTGGAGCATGTAGGAAGGTAGTCTGTAGTACATAGACCACTTGCTGGATACACCAGCTCCTTTGTTTTATTCAGAAGCCGAAAGTTGATAAGAGCAGAATATACCAGGCTCAGGAGAATCAGCACTGTATAAAAGCCGAGTGGAGCAGTTGCTGAGTTAGCCAGAGGGATGACGGAGCCCTGAAAGTTTTACATGTCTAGAGGCAATGAGAAGGGTTATACTTACCCAGCTGAAAAATGCCACTGGCACATAATTGGCATGTGTTACAAAAAGATAAAACAGCTTTTTCCAGAGCTCTTTATCAAGGTGCTAGCCGGGGTGGGGTGGGGTGGAGGTGGGGTGTTTGGGGGGGAGGGGAGGGGGGGCTAGGTGCATGAGTACTCTTAGTCAGCTAATTTACTGTAGCTCGCACATGCTAATCTCATTCTGTAGCTCTTAACTACGTGTATTTAGTATAACGAGTATTGCTAAACAGTACCCAGATAGTAGTTTACTTGTACATCAGTAATGTGAGAATAGGTAATTAAAATTTTCAAGAAGCTAATTATAACTCCTCTTTCACACCAGTAATCTGGAGTACTACTTCGGGGTAGGGGGTAGGGTGAAGTGGGGTGGGGGGTATAAAGCAATAAAAAATTTCATGCTGTGCCTGCCGCGCTTTCATACCATGATGCTGGACTTTTCTAATTAACAACTGCTCATAGCTGTACAGTGTACAGTGCTCCCTCTATTTTAAGACCACCCATGGAACTAAAAAAATGTGGTCTTATATTGCAGGTGGTCTTAAAATAAAGGTCATTTAATATACAGAAAATTGTCCTTTGGGACCAAATCAAGTGGTCTTATAATCAAGGGTGGTCTTAAAATAGAGGGTTGTAAAATAGAGGGACTACTGTATTCCAATGGATAAAATCCTTTGTAGTGAAGCTATACCAAAATTCATATTGTGCATGATTTCAACTGCACTGGTACACATATTCGACTATACATCATAACATTTGACAATTAAGAGCCAGAAATTTTACTCTACCTGTGCATACTCCACTCATCAAACCCATAAACGCAATGTACAGCTAGTGGTCTCTCTCTTAGTGGCCACTCTCAAGAGAGGCCACCCTCTCCAATAAGGCCATAAATCTTTGCTGCTACTACTATGAAATGTATTTACTTCTCCCTCTCGCCAAAGGCCACCTCTCTAATGTGGCCACAATTTCTTGCCATATAGGTTGGCCTTATAAGAGAGGGACTACTGTAAGATAATTTAGTAGGTTCTCTATAAACCTATGAAAAATCACTGCTATTCCACTGCCCATGAAAAAGCGCAGTGATAACCATGCATATATCTAATCCGGGTTTTACAATTGTCCAGCAAGTCCATATACTGTAAATCAAATCTGTTTTAGTCTGGACTTGTATGACAGATAAAGTGTTGTGGTAGATAGCATTTATCACTGCAAACTACCCCCCCCCCCTCCCCCTTGTTTAATTTGATGGATGGGAAGTGATGTGTGTGTGTGGATGGGGGGGGGGGGGGGGGCTATCGGATTAGGAGTTGTTTATTGGCCACTTTGTGATAGGCCAGGAATAGTTCCTAGAATTTTCCGTCAGCCTTTTCAACACGTCCATGTAGTAAAATAATACCTCCCCAAACTCGGATGAAACCATACATGTACAGATAAACCAGGAGCTTCAGAGCTACATGTATTATTTTACACCCCTCAACCAAGATGACTGATTGGCCACAGTCTATCTTGTCAACAGTCAGTACAGGGCACAGGTCATCTTGTCAATTGTCAATACAAGGAACAGGCCATCTTGTCATTGCAGGTCACCTTGCCATTATACTACTAGGTTATCCAATTATGAGACATTTTCACCATTCTCATTTTCGATTCTGCATGAAATGCTAGTACTAGCATCAATCACTCTGGCAAGAATTGCAGCGCTAATGCACAGAAGCTATTGCCTGATCATAATTTTTCTTTTGAAAATTTCGATAACCTTTATAAATCAATGTTTTGAAAAAAAAAAGTCAGATCAATTCCAGGTGTTTTTGGTAAGAACAGAGATACATGTACATGAATGTTCCCGTGGAACTGGCTGTATTGTACAGTCCATGTGAATGCAAAAATCAATTTGTACACCCAGGCTTCTAGACAAGGTACACATGTATCAATGGACTGCCCCTCAGTAAATCAAAAATATATACAGTAGACTCTCTCTAATAAGGCCACCTTGTTTCCCAAGAAATTGTGGCCCATTTTAGAGATGGCATTTGGAAAGAGGGAGAAGGAAATGCATTTGTAGTAGCAGTGACAAACATTTGTGGCCATATTAGAGAGGGCGGCCTCTGTTGAGAGCGGCCACTAAGAGAGGGACTACTGTATAGGCTATTAAACAAACACAACAGCCAACACATTTGCTCTGAGTAACAAAAAGCTTTACTTTAAAGTCATACAAGCTTATAATATTGGCATGCATATTACATAACTTCATGCACAAACGTGAACAAATAAATAACATGAATAACAACGGTAGGAAAACTCACCCAAAGTCTGTTCTGAGACAGGCACAAGTTCCGACTGACCACCGGTCATGCATGAATGACCACATGTTTTCAATATTCGTCGGTGCGGCTGGTTTGATTGGTTTAACTACCAACATAACAGCAAGTTTATACACATTATTTACACCCAAGGGTGTACTGATGAAGGATGCAAACGCAACCAATCAGTGGAAGGCATCCCTGATTATTATAGAACATTTACCTTCTTATTTATTTTTTGCATGTTATCCTATTATATAAATAAGTTTGAGGCCTAAAAACTTCCTTGAGGAACACCTACCCATATTATGGCTATTTTTATAAGGACCTATGAAATTTAATCGTTTTATAGTATGTACTGACTTCTAAAAAGCTTAAACAAGAAGCGTCTGTGAAAATCTAGCACAATTTTTTTCATTCGTGCCAGACACATATAGGGATATACACGTATTCACACTGCTGCTAATACGGTATATAAAACCTATGTTGAAGCCAACTTGGTCTGGCTTTAGTCTTTATACCCTGGTACATGTTCCATGCCTTTCTTGGTAATACCTTTCTTGGAAAAAGAGAGGGGTGTCCTCTCTAGAGAGTGTCCTTTAAGAGAGGGACCACTGTATAGGACCACTACATGCACTATGACACCATTAATAATGGTCAATCAGATGTATTATTATTATTATTATTATTATTATTATTATTATATCATGTCATTAAAATAACTGCATATATTCCTAATCTTATCTTAATTTAATGCCCCAAGATCATACGTCAATAGAGTAGTCCTTCCATCTTACAACCCTTTATTTTAAGACCATTTTGATTGCAAGACCACATAACAAAACAATGCAAAAAGTGCAATACAGTAATAATTGTATACAGTACATGTAGTCCCTCTCTAATAAGGTCACCTCATTTGCCAAGAAAATGTGGCCACATTAGACAGGTGGCCTTTGCTGAGAGGGAGATAAAGATGCATTGATAGTAGCAGCAGCAAAGACTAGTGGCTTATTAGAGGATGGCCTTTGTTGAGAGTGACCACTAAGAGAGGGACCACTGTACTACTGACCTTTACTTTAGGACCAAGCTGTAATGTAAAACCGCATTTTCAACGTCGTATGGGTGGTCTTAAAAATTCAGAGACCACTGTGCAGTGGTCCCTCTGATTTAAGACCCCTCCATTTAACAATTCCCTTTACTTTAAGACCAGCTATCCATGACACCATTCTTGTATTTTCAACATAAATATCCCTCTATTTTAACACCGCCTTCAAGTGAAGACCATATTTTTCTGGCTGAAGGGGTGGTGCAGGGACCACTGTACCACCCAAACTCAGCCAATGCCAAGCCAAAGTGGTCTTAATTGCAGAGGCGGTCTTTTTTCTGGGATGATCTTAAGGGAAGTTTCCACTGTATACAGTAAGGATATAAAAATCAATATGTAACCTGTCGAGGAGTAGCACTAACATCGCCTTTCTATTTTCAAGACATGGCAGCATACTGTTCTACACTGGTTCCTCCACAGATGTTAAGACCGCCCATCTTAAAAATGTTGTCTGATATTGAAGGTGGTCTTAAAATAAAAGTTCACTAGTACTCTATATGACAGTCTGAGACCAATTAGGTGGTCCGATAATTAGGGTGGTTTTAAAATTAAAGGGTTGTATAATATAGGGACCACTATACACGACTGATTACTGCAGTAGCACTGTTGTTTTTTTCACCTCTTGATTTTTATAGAGCACTATTGGTACATTTTTTTCAAACTCTGATGATTTTCTATATTTTGACCATAAGAAAATATCTGAATCATAACTTTTGCCACAGTCACACCTAGCAACACATACACACGCGAAGAAAGTTAATGATTCAACTTTCTGATTTGGGTGGTCAATATATCCAATTCCATCGGTTGCTTAATGATTGCAATAGTAAGTACAGGTGTTATATAAGGGTCTGAAAGAGCTTCTGTCAATTAGCATTGTGTCACTGACCACAAAAGGTGACCCAAAGCAGCAATTAAGCGAAGCATTGTCAACCGACTATGGACATTGTCCACCATGATGACATGTACCGCATTGTCACACACTGTCCCCAACAGTGACATATGTCCTGCTTTGTCACACACTGTCCAGTCGCCTCTTCTTTGCTTCGCTCGGATTTACTGAAACCAACGAGAGTTTTCAACCTAAAATCACAGTAGTCCATCTCTAATAACTTATAAGGCCACCCTATTTGCCAAGAAATTGGGGCCACATTAGAGAGTTGGCCTTTGGTGAGTGAGAAGTAAATACATTAATAGTAGTAGCAGCAAAGATCTGTGGCCTTATTAGAGGGTGGCCTCTGTTGAGAGTGGCCATTAAGAGAAGGACCACTGCATATCATATGGCAGTTATTTTTCTACATCTATTACACTGGGAGGGGGGGGGGGCATTATCAGTTAGTGAGAATTAATTTTGCCATATTCCAGGAATTCTTCCTCAATTCAAACTTTAAGACTACATTCACCTGGTGTTGCCTTGCCTCAAAAATGCATACAGTAATTGGATACTGTCAAAAGAAATAAAATTTCAGCTTGCATATATAGTGTTGACTAAAGCAAACTACACTTAATGTATAAACAAAACATTTAAAAGCTTTATCCACAGTCACGGTGGGTAAAAGCAAACCAGGTCTTTCAGCCAAATGGGAATTCCTTTAGCAGATATACATGTACAGCTAATAGGTACCACTATCCGAGTACAGTGAAACCTGTCTTGAGTGACCACTGCCATGATAGACTACCTATCTTGACAGACCACAAATTGTTGACAGAAGGACCTATATTTCAATATAACTGAAAAACTGTCACCGGAGACCACCTGTCTCGATAAATCACATTTTTTGTGGCCAATGGGGTAGTCTTTCAAGACAGGTACTTCTGTACCACCAACTTACCTTGCGGTGTTACATGTGGGTCTTTCCTCAGCTGACATTGTCTCGTCTGAACGTCAGATCGCCCCAACGTAGGTCTGTTGTTAGGGACGTTACTGAGGGGCTGTCTAAGGGCAGCGTCTGAAGACAGAATCTGTTTGATACCCACGTCTGCAGATGGAGTGTCCGGTTCCATATCTCCAGCAGCTTTCACAAATTCGTCCATTTCCAACGTCTGATTCCATAGGTCGGGGTCATCTGGAGGGCAAGAGCGGTAAGAAATTCTCTGCAGATCACTTTCAAGCTTCAAGGTAACAATACCATTGTAGATCGCAGGCAGAACCACAGGGACAGGATTTAACTTGAAATATTTACAGGGACACTGGCTACGACCTCCCTGCATTCACCGTGGACCCAAAGGTAGGTGGTGTGGGGGTGGGGAGTGGAGTGGGAGATGGGAACACATATTCTGGAGGCCCGACATGACCACCTTAAGAAGGCTAGTGATGGGCAACGGCACTGTTACAGCTGAAAAAAGCAATCTCAGCTATGGTATCAGTATGACCGAGACCAAAATCTACAGGTATATATATATATTTACAGGAGAAGCGCTTTGCCTTTAGAAATCAAATGGAAACTATTGCACATACAGTGAAACCTAGGAATTACTGACACCCAAGGGACTGAGAAATATTGCCCTGAATTCTGAGGTGGTCTTATTTCTCAGGTCCGTTTGCACATAATGAATACGGCTAGGGACTTAAGTAGCTGTCCTCAATTCTCAGGGTTTCCCTATTTCTCAGGTGGTCTTAAAGACAGGTTTCACTGTATTTATACAAGTTTTCAACCCCCCTTTTACAAATGATATGTCTA
>JAAUYG010295048.1_pt1 | contig 13320 bp, 8 predicted proteins | sample 7278091 | NCBI WGS metagenome assembly JAAUYG01 (sample SAMN14350201, study PRJNA611818) | marine sediment metagenome | isolation source: surface marine sediment (0.6m) | place: French Polynesia: Moorea | collected 2018-08
ATATACTCGCCGGTAGCTATCTGTCCGATTGTGGCAAACGAGAAACGCATAGAAAAAGCTGGAGGCATTCCTTTCTTTCCTTCAATAAAGATAGCCGTGTCCTTGGTAACTTGGATCAGCGTGACGCTGTCACGTAAAACATATTCTGGATCAACAAAGTCCTCGTGAGTAAGAAGAAAGTTGCGTAGAGTTACCGGGTGGCCAATATCAATGATGTGCTTAATTCGTATTTTCATTTTGTGGGCACCTAGGAACCCATCCTTCCCTTGCCGTTTCTGTATCTCGGAATGTAGGCCGGTGAACCACCAGATAGTATTTCTGCATGCCGTAAAAGTTGCATTGAGGAGAATGAATAAGCCCAGTTTAATCCATGCGCGCAACCAGCTCCACAAGGGATGCATGATAGCAGAGGGGTTTTCGTGTGAGAACGATACGATCTTCTCACGGGCACTAAAAGCATAACAATAACGATAACGATGACGATAACAATAGCAATAATAATAATAATAATAATAATAATAATGATAATGAAAGTAATATTATGAAAATATATATTTTTGTGATCCATATATTTAAGAAATGAAGAAATGAGGAAAGGAAAAGAACATAACAGTAAAAATAGAGAGAACATTGGAAAATGAACAGCTCATGTACCATAGTATTCATATATTACTTCTGCATATACTCTATACATATATGTATATAATTTGCATTTAAAAGTTGACACGTTGATAAGTCATTTGTATATTTACCTGAACTTACTGGATAAACCAGCTTCAGGTATCATTTATATGAACACAGCAGTTGGCTTCAATGTTTAATATACATCTATAGTCCAAATATGACACTGGTTGCTATTATGTTTATTTATTCAGGAAAGTGGCGTAACCAGGTCGATGTAGCCGTAAAGAAATTGAAGGAAGGCCAGATGTCACCAGAGGCCTTTCTGGAGGAGGCTAAAATTATGCACAAACTGCGACATCGAAAACTGGTGCAGCTCATGGGGGTCTGCACGAAGAACGAACCGCTATACATCATAACAGAGCTTATGATACACGGCTCTCTGCTGGATCATCTGCGGAAAGACGAGGGGCGCGTTATCAAGCTCCCGACCTTGCTGGACATGGCGGCACAGGTAATAGTGGTACAGTACAGAGCAATGTGACTTTTGGATTGGCAAAAAAATGGTCATGATGTCAGGGGTTCTACTTACTTTGTAATTGAGGAAAGTTGCCTGGTAGTTGAGGAAAAAGTAACTGTAATCGAGGAATCTTTACATAATTAAGAACTGTTGCTTTGTAAGGTAAGAAAATTGCTTTGTGATTTATCCGCACCTTAGAGAATTAACACAAGCTCTAACTTTCTGGTATTCTTCACCTGGGGTCATTCATTCCACAGTAGTAGTAGTACTAGTAGCAGTAGCAGTAAGAGTAGTAGTAGTAGTAGTAGTAGTAGTAGTAGTAGTAGTAGTAGTAGTAGTAGTAGTAGTAGTAGTAGCAGCAGTAAAAAGTAGTAGTAGTAGCAGTAAGAGTAGTAGTAGTAGTTGTTGCAGTTGTAGTAGTAGTAGCAGTTGTCATAGTAGCAGTAGTAATAGTAATAATAGTAGTAGCAGTAGTAGTAGTAGCAGTAAGAGTTGTAGTTGTTGCAGTTGTAATGTTATTAATTGTAGCAGTAGTAGTAGTAGTAGTAGTGTTAAAATGTACATGTTATAGTACATTCACTTACATTCCACTGTCTATAACAGTAGCCTGCCTCCACATGTTGCATCCTGCTCAGCCAGGTTTGGCCAAAATATTCTTTTGACATTCCAGATAATTGCCTTCCTTGCTTCTAACTTCCTGTTGTCAAATGTTTAACTTTCTTTGGTGACAAATTTATGGTAGTATGACCCATTCTATACAGATATCCGATGGTATGGCATACCTCGAAGCCCAGAACTACGTGCACCGAGATCTAAGAGCTGCTAATATCCTAGTTGGAGAGAATAACGTTGTCAAAGTTGCCGACTTTGGACTGGCCCGATTCATGGCAGACGATAACGAACAAGTTTATCTGGCTGGGGATGGTAAGTGCAAAGTGGCCACGGATTTCCTATTCGAAGTAGGAATGGTTTTCATTGAATTGCATTTAATATGACCACTGAATGGGGATCTGTTTTCGATGCCATACATGTGCATAATATTGATCGATAGAATAACCCAAAATTAATAGTTTAATTTCACAAAAATGTCGAACTACATCATGATGCAATAGCCATGTGTTAGAACTTGTGGGTTTTTTCCAAACTTGAAAAAAGCCATTGTGAATGTATGGATTTTAATGGTATCCTATAATGAAATACTTTCACACAAATATGACACCAGCAAAATTAGCTTATATAACTAAAATTGGGTTGCCGAGTCGGATTATGCCGATGGATGTAACAAGAATGATTTTCCTTCTGTTGGCTTAGATTGTGCTCTCTGTTCCAGCAACTAAATTCCCGATCAAATGGACTGCGCCAGAGGCTGCGTTTGAAAGGAAATTCAGTATAAAGTCAGATGTCTGGTCGTTCGGTATACTGTTGTACGAGCTGGTTACATATGGACGAGTTCCTTACCCGGGTAAGTATGCTTATAAGTTTGTCATAAATGTAGAGAACTGGACCAGAGAATGCTTTACTTATAGCACTGTATTGTCAGTTATTCAGTACTATTAGATTTATGTAATGTTTTAATGCAGTATGTAAAATATTTCAACATTTAGAAGTGAAGTTTTGGTGCCATAATTTTGCGAGTAAATCTTTGCAAAATATATTACCTTTTGATAGATTTTCTGCATGGCTACTTAATAAATGCTGTACAAAGTCTCTAACTTTGCATGACTATATTACTCAAGTATTAAGCTGCTGGCTTAATGAAAAACTGCAAATATTCCTCCATTGCTTATCCAAGACACAAATAACAAAGACATTCAAGATACCAGTGTTAATTACTGTGCTTAGAAATGCCCAACATAATCTAATCTGTGAAACCCTATAAACATAAAGACCATCCAAGTCCAACAGTTCTTAAAATAATGCAGTCCGCAATAAATTCAGATGACTTATATGTTTTGAAAGTGCTACTTTTATTAACATGGGGTTTCAAGTTTGCCAATTCTTGGACTAAAGTTTAAAGAATATTTGCTCAGCATTGAATGAAAATAATTTTGGATGGTGTGCCCCCCTCCCTACAGACTTCTCACCCCTAACCAACAATGCTAAATTGCGGATACATGCACAGAGGTCCAACTTATAGACTTAGCCTTGTAGTTACTTTAACCTGCTTCCAAACTGCGCTCTTTTCTTTTCTGCCTGTGCGCCACTTTTCCTTGCATACTCAGAAAGTTAGCCATAATCTGATAGAGATCACATAGCCAAAAGCTTTTTCAAGACAGAAATTTCCCTGTAGCGTCTTGATTACCTTGTTACTGTCCAGAGTTTGTAGATCTGTTGTGGTGGATCAAATAAAGGGTGGAATTTTAGAGTTTCTGAACAGCTTTCGTAGCTGAGTTGGTATCTTAACTTTAGCTCATCTATATAATAAAAAATATAATAAATATTAAATAAATAAATCCAAATTAATGAACTAAGCACCTTTGGGTGGCTGTCCGACACTACTAACTGTTATTGATGTTCATGTACAGGATGTACTGATACAAACTGATACTAATTGTAATGTACCCCCATGGTTTTGGCTAAATTCACCATAGCTGCTTGCTGTGGAAGCCTTATGTTGTTCAGTAGGCAGTATTAAATGTATCCCTTTGTGTACCTACCGTTCAAGTCCCATAAATGTGTATTACTCAATATCTATTATAGAGTCTTTCCCAAATAAGGCTGCTTAGTTAACATTCTTGGCATTGTTAACTTTCTGTTCTCCAAGGGTGTGATGATTGGTGTGTGATCTCAACAATTTTGTTTGAAATATTTTTTTTTATAAAGCAGTTTTTTAAAATTATGTACATAGGGACATATGTACCTGTAACCACGGTACCAATACTCCTTGGTGTATGATCTTTTTAAGTTGAGAAGGATGTAGTCATCTGACTGTACCCCCCCAACCCCAACCCTATCCCCTCCCCCAATCCCTCCTCCAGGAGAATTTTCGACCCTTTGGGTGATATTGTTTTACATACTCTGTTGCTTTCTAGGCATGGATAATCGCACTGTCTTGGACCAGATAGAGAAAGGCTTCCGCATGCCGAAGCCCACTGGATATAATATAGACTGCCCTGACTCGTTGTATGACCTTCAGCTACAGTGTTGGGGACGTGTAGCTGAACGCAGGCCGACGTTTGAGTACCTTAAAAACACCCTAGAAGACTTCTTTGTGGCTACCGAATCAAATTACCGACCACCTGATGAATTTTGATGTATTTTCTTTTAATCCTGAGTCCTGTGCTTCCCTGTCTGTCTATATCTGTCCCCTTGGCTAGTACCTCTGTATACGCGAGTTTATACCATCTGGGGCTTTGGTGATAAGCTTGGAGATTGGCCTAGCTCTAATGTGCTCTGCTGCTTTGACAACTACAGTACCGACCAGGCAGTAGTTTGTAAGCAGCATATTCGGGTGTGTACAGCTGTACATGTGCGTGATTGTGTAAATTTGAGCACTTGAGAAACAGTGTGTATTTGGCTGGGTGTGTGAGTGTGCAATGATTACCGCACCAGGTTTGGTAATGAATGACGTATCTATGACCTTTCAACCCAGGAATGGATAATCGCTCGGTTCTGGATCAGGTCGACAAAGGCTACCGCATGCCGAAACCTTCTGGATATGCCATTGACTGCCCGGAGCAGTATTATGAGATCATGCTCCAGTGTTGGGGGAGAGTAGCTGAACGGCGCCCAACGTTTGAATTTCTCAAGGCCACACTAGAAGATTTCTTTGTTGCCACGGAAACCAGCTACTCCGAGGGGCCGTAATAAAATGTTGACTTTTGATTGTTGTGACTGGGGTGGACGGTGCCAGCCTGGTAGCCTGGTCCTGTCTCAAATTTTTACAGAAAACTCTTATGCGATTGGACTAGGTATTGATGCTGTTGTTAATTTAAACCTATATTAATTAGTGTGGGTGTGTTATACAGTCTTCCAGTAGGCAAAGAAACCTATTAATCGTATGTAAACAGAGACTGTACAGTAATGCTTTTGCATGTTAAATAGCTGAAATGCCGAATTCGTTTTCGTAGCTTCCAGGGTTTAGTCTGCTTGAGGAGAATAAAATATGCTGAATTCTGTTTTAGAGATTAGAACGAAGCAATAGGTTTAAAGTGGATGTTTCGCGCATGTAAAACTTTTGTTGCCGATTTGACATGACTGGTTTCATAGATTGTAAGATTGTGATAAATATGGTGTTGTGTTGCAGAAGGCTTGGTATTTTCTGTTACCATGGTTACATGGCAGCACTTTGGGTTATAACATCGAGGACAAGACGGCCGCTATAATGTATGTTTGGTGAAGTTCATTCGTACATAATAAAATTGTCGCTTTGCTTATGAAGTGATTTCTTGTTAGAGAAGTCCATATTAAAAGAAATGCTACCTTAGCAGAGTCTGATGAAACAAGGAAACATGGTGGTGTGTTATATAAAAGGCAATACTTCGGGCACTTCGAACAGGAACAGATATTGCTTGGCGTTGAGAACAGATTAGTCAAGGTTTTCAATGAAACCAAAACATACTGATAGTCTCATATCCTGGTATGGTTTTCAAGTCAGACACTTAGAAGCAAAGCATAATCATACTTGAATGGGTTATTCCCTGAAATCTATCGAGGAGTAGTTCGAGGTGGGTTTACGATTATGTATTGACAACTTTGTTACCGGTGGCAGTGAGGATCATGGGATATGATTATATTATAATAGAATGAGTTTCTTCTACTGTTCATGAATTGGTTCCAACTTGTATATAGCCATAGATGAAGCAGTGCTACTTGTGGTGCATACAATAGTGTAAAAAATCCTACGCACCTGTTCTCTATAATATATTCTTAAATAGTAAAACTCGAGTTGACAAACTGTTACCATAGCAACCAGACCTGTGCTTAAAAAATTCCAGTTACTGCAAAGTATTTTGTCGCTGCAAAAGTATTTTAGTCTTTTGATGTTATTTGCATCTCCATGGCGGTTGGTGAAACTTTTATTTGAAAACTTTGGTTTTAGTTTGGTGTGTGGTGTGGTTTGCAGAGGAGTTTTGTACACTTTTTTACAGGTCTGTAGTTTGAAAAAGAATCTTGGTATCTGTCTCTTTAATAGCGCACTTTATCATGTGAGCACTTGGTAAAAACTTGGTGCTGCACGATTATATTACAAGATTGGTCAAGGTGCCATATTGCATGTACCAGTGACTAACTTCTGTGTCCACCAGCACAAGCTATAAAAATACATGTCATGCACATAGAAGTCTTGCCGGAAAATGATGAAATATTTTTGTACCCCGTTCTTGTGTCGGTATTTACATGTTGTCGCTGCGAGGAAACACTTGTGTTAGATCCCATGACATTACTCAGAACTTCAACGATCTCGTGCACTGCTCCTTCTGTGTACAAACTACAACTTCAGTTACTACTGGTCTACTTCTGGCTGCTTTATTACACTGTGTTCTGTCGTAACTTAATACAACCAAAATGTCTGACATTTGCAAATTTAAGTCGGCAAAAGTATTAGGTTAAATGACTCTTACTTACAACAAAAAGTAAAAATGAAATATTGACAGTTGCTCAGTTGTTAAAAAGTAGTGGCCAAGGATGAATTTCAGCTTTGATCCATGAAGTTTTGTCATTGAAATGTGCTGCTGAACTTGTTACCAGTTGTTACCATAGTTACCAGTTTTAATTGTGCACCCTGTATTTAATAACACAGTAGACAAATCTGCTGGAAATTCTAGTATGTGAGAGCTTGTTGCTATGTTTGGTGCTTCATCTGTGAGTCATGGTATTACTCAAATAATAATACAGTAGAACCTGTCTTGAAAGACCACCCCACTGGCCACAAAAATGTGGTCTGTCAAGACAGGGGGTCTTTGGTGACAGGTTCAGTTATATTGAAGTCGAGGTCCTCCTGCCAAAATTGTGTGGTCTGTCAAGACAGGTGGTCTCTCATGGCAGTGGTCTCTCAAGACAGGTTTCACTGTATCAATTCTTATTATAGGGGCTTCCAAATGGTTCTAAAGTTTACCTACAAAAGTAGGCTTCAGATCTTGACATGAAATGGAAGATCAGCTTCATAGATAAATCCCCTTGCTAAAGTACACCCTGCAAGTGAGTGCCAGGTTCTATATAAATACCATAAAGCCACTTTCTACAAATGTTCACAATGCCGTTCAGCGAGTGGTAACTTTCTAAGGCATTTGCTGTGAACATCAAAGTTCCATGGAATGAATTGAGCATGTTAAAATTTTTGTAGGCCTATTGTAGTGAATACATCTACGATAAACGTAACTGAATAGCTTTATGAATATTTATAAATACCCATTCTCTGGATAAAAATAAAATCTTTCCCGATGTAGTTGTTACCTTCTACTTGACTGTTACACATCCAGTTGTAGTTTGTTACCTTGTTACAAGTATGTAGTGATTGTCGTTTTTGTTTTTAATGTGTATAATAAACAGGTTTGGGATTTGTGTGACATGAAGTTACAGTGACCCCCTGCATTGTAGGACCACTATTGGCCAGAGAAAGGGGGTCTTAAAAAGCAGGGTACCATGAACTACACGTATGTGTTTTAGTGACGTCTCCATGGTGTCTTAGCTGGTGACAATACGAGAAGATCAGGAAAGTTTGGGGTATGTTTTTAAACAATCTATTGCCCTTTGCTCTTAAAGCCAAATATCAGATTCATTCTATTAGGCGCACAATGCCTTTAACAAACCTTAGGTAGTTTATGAAGAAGAAAAACCAGGTTTTTAATTGGTTGTTACCTGGGACTAATTTCCTAAAAAAATCTTAAGTCCACTGGTGGTGTAAAGCGTGGGAAAAATACAGTGGTTGAAAAGGATGATTAATGAAGAACTTGAGTCTGTTTCTAGATGTTTACTGGCCAGTTTCTGGAAAAATCTTAAGTCCTCTAGTGATCTTAAGCATGGAAAAGACAATGGTTGCCAAGGTGATTAGTGAACTTAAGTCAGTTTCTAGACTTCAAGATGTTTTTTTAGTTTAAACCTACCAGCTAAAGGCTGGGTCACTGCTGGAAGACCTACAATATGCCATACTGTATGCTTTAAGTGCATGTGCACTTACTAGAATGAATGTGGTGGTCTAAAATAGTCTGTATTGTCTTGTCAAAGTTCATCCCTCCATGTTGTCTTGGCCGTCTTAGTACACCATGCCTGTCCATGTAGACAGTTTCTTGAAATATACTAAGCATCAAGTATTACCCTTCAGTAAATCACATTTGATGGTTGTTTCACTGGTCAAAGGCTTATGAACTATAAAGTTCCTAGAATACTTGGAGAAACTGTCTTAAGTAATATTTGACCCCAAATGTGTTCTTCTAGTTAGTAACTACATTTTGTAAATTAATTTATTCGGTGGCAGTGGTAACATATTTGACAACCCAAGTCCAGTACTTCACAAGACCACCAGGAGGAGTGACATTGAGTGCATTTTGAGTGCATCAGGTTTTGGCATGGTCACAAAAGTAAAAAATTTTAATGTCATAAAATGTGTTTATTTATTGAGGGGATTTCTGGTTCATTCTTGACTAGCATATTTGTGGAATTGTTTTGCTTGCAAAGCGTCTTCAAATCTTTCACTGTGCACATGTTTCCCAAGATTGTGTCGGAAACAGCTAAGCTGCTATTGTATTTTTTTTCTCTATTGATCATTTTGTGTTCATAAAACACTCTTCGGTTCAGATGTTTCATGTCATGAATATTCATGTTTTGTAAATACCCATCCGATGTAGACCCAGCCTCCTACCTGCGGTCTTGACAGTGGTTGTATGCGTCTTGTACAGATTTTGTATCAAAGGATGTATATAAATCATGTCTCCTAAACTAATAACAACCTTGTATGTGTATACGTTTGTGCTTGGTAGCTGCGTTTGTGTCTGTTTGTTGTGAATTCACAGAGAAGGGTAGATGGGTGAACATGTAAACTAGAAGCCAGTTTGTAGCAGTAGCTAGTAATGGATTCTGTTTCCATTAAGCAGAGCTGTTGGTTCTTCTGCCTTCGCTTTGTCTGAACTGTTGATGAGATATGTGCAGCTTCAGAGTGCTATGTCATAGGTTGGAAATCTTGGTGCCTTTCTATACAACACTACCTGAGACTTTGGGACAACCTAAACGGTAAAAACAAAGAAGAGGAGATATCCTTACTATATGTGCTTAGATGTTGTTTTTTGTCTCGGTCATGATAAATAGCATTAAGTTTTACCATAGCTGAGACTGGATATTGGTAGCTCTTGCTGAGCTTTCGGCCACCACTGGCATTCTTTAGGGGTGGTGATGTCCAAGGTATTTGTGGGACTGCTCGTTCTGAAGGCCTGACATCACCACCCCTGAAAAAGCCAGTGATAGCTGAATGCTCTGGAAGAGCTACCAATGTCCAGTCTCAGCTATAGTAAAATTTCATGTTTAAAGAAATTCTGAATTTGGACATGATTTCAAAACTTCCTGGGGTTGATTCCTCATACTTCTAAGTAAAATATGCAATTAAGATAGGAATATTTATTTTCTGGCCTGTTCTTCTCAGGGGACCTTGAAATAGCAATTAACACTGCATCCACTTGAGAAATACAGACTCTCAACAACCAACCTTTACAAACATTCTCACAATTTCTTTTAAAAAATCTGTTTTAGCGTCCAGTTATATCCTGAAAACAATTTGCTAGTAAGTAGGCTTGTTTGGGAAAACACATTGTTATTTTGCAGGTGCCATACCATTTGTGTTTCTCGTTAAGGGTTCAATTCATGTTTGATTGATTTGTATGGCTTCCTTTGTAATGAAATAGAAGAAGGGTTTTGATGTATATAGACTTAAGACATTACCTGAAAGTTTCATGGTACAATATATATGTAGTTTTAGCAGCTGTATTTTACTTTAAATACCCGTAGCGGACTGATTTCCTGTCAATAGCATCTTCAGGACAGGGTTTTATCTTCCCGGTACAGAATTTCCATAGCAGCTCTTTTTCCTCCATTTCTTCCCCATGTCTTTATCACTTTGTTATTAGACAATCAACTTTAGAAATCTGTTGCGAAATACCCCAATATTTATATTATAGCAAGCCCTCTGTGGAAATAATTATTAAACCTGCAAATGTTTGTTGGAAGTATGCATGCAAAAATGCATTCATGGAAGTTGAATTTAATCACATCATGAGATTAGGTGTGGGGGCAAATAGGCCATTTGAATTACATTGACAATAAGCTGGAGAGATTATACAGATGAACAGCTTGCTGTAAAATGGTGTGCACTACATGTGCTGCTGCAGCATTTATATCTTCTATTTAGAAATGTAGATTAGAAATTTTTTTTGAGATTACCCATTATAATAATCCTGAAAGATTAATTCTGATGTGACTGCAGTTTTTGGGTTGTCACAAAATAAAGGTTCCATGGTATGAGGTGACAATAATCTTGCCATAATGGATTAACAGTGTAACTGGTTCTGATAGATTAATGGATTAACTGGTACTGTCTAACAGCCACTGAGAGGGACCACAAGAAAGCCGTGTACAACAAAAAATGTGAGTAAAGACCGCCCATGGGTTCAAATCGGTACTTTTATACAATTGAACCAATTGTTAGTTTTGATAACTGACACAGCATCTGTATGGTCTTTATCCATATGAGTGGTCTTCATTTACCGGTTTTGTTTACAGAAGATTTCACTGTATGTGTCATTTTTGTCATTGCACAGATTGTGGGATTGCCAGAGCCCCATTTTAAAGTATAGAAAAAGGCATATTAAGTGTCCGTTTATACTGTCGCATAACCAAGAGATGGCACAACATGTATGATTTTAAAAGCAGAGCACACACAGTCTGTTTTTATTCTTGGTAAAATTGAGCTTTTTTGTTATTGCTATTTAATGTATTTCACATACAGACACTAATGCAAAAAAATAAACTATTGTAGATTTTTAAAATATGTCACAATTGGTTTTTCGAGTTGTTCTCTTTACACAACAACATACACACAAAGAGAAGGTTGCCAGCTTTGGAAAAGCTTTCAGCGATAGCTCCAATTTCCCACCTTCGTCAAGTGTCCGAAACTTGCAGTAAAATGTGAAGTAAAATATTTATATATCACGTAAATTATCGACCACCTTGAGAAAGTCCGGTGTACTTGATCCTTACTCTCTTGGAGTTTACGAATTGAAAGTTTCAACCACTACAACATATTGTTGGAAATTTTCACATAATCTGCAGTGTGTAAATTTTTTTTCTTTGAGCAATACTGCAGAAAATTTGGCTTGAATTTACAGCACCCATTCTTCCATCTAGATATAGACCTGTGCCATGGGACTTGTTCAATGAGCAATATGTGTGAATACCAGTGCGCTGGCAGGTGTTAGCAGTCTGGAACCTAAGGCAGAAATGGATAACACATTCTAAAAGCCAGGACAAACAGTACTCACGAAACAACTAAAACACTAAAGTAATCTAGAATCGTTAGAGGCAAGACTAACGTTGCCAAATACAAACGAGAAAAAGTTGAGAAAAAGAGAGAACTCTGGTTCATTGACAGGGAGAAGAGATAGGAAGTTTGGTATTAGCGACCAGTAATGATTACAATTATCTGCACATGTGACCAGATTTACATTTGCTATGTGAACCCAGGAGCTGCATGTGAAACCAAGCTATGGAACTGTAATGTGACACATGTATAAAGTGTCAATTTGTCCCCGTCTATTGAGGAAAGAATCATGAATAAACAGGATATTGGTGAATCACGGGCAATGCGTTTGCATGTCTCTTTTGGACTGAGACACCCTCAAGAGTTACGGGCATGTGCCAAAGACGGGAACAGTTGCGACCTATGGGATTAGCTTGCAGGAGCCACAGTGTAAGATAAGAGGGGCTGCAGCCTGCCAGTCAAGATTGCTGGGCCGCAACAGGAATCAGGAGAATTGTGGGCTGCATGATTAGCTTGCGGGTCTGTCAGAGGAGTTGCAGCTTATAGTATCCCTGTTCTTCAGAACTCCTAGTCTGCGGCTGTACATCACCGCATGGGGGTGGAGATCCGCTTGAAAAATGTTCATTACAGTACAGTGAAACCTTTCTTGAGAGACCACTGCCATGAGAGACCCCTGTCTTGAAGGACCACTACTTTTTGGCAGAAGTTCCTACATTTCAATGTAAATGAATTTGCCACCAAAGACCACCTGTCTTGGGAGACCATACTTTTATGGTCATTGCGGTGGTCTTTCAAGACACAGTCTAAAGACACGGTCTACTGTACAAAAGTTAAAATCGGTCCTGCAACCAAATTTATTCAGTCTTGCAACAATTACTGGACTCATTTTTTTATGCAATATCAATTGCTTTTCCGAGCACACATCGTTAAAATCAGGTGTGTCCTTGTAGTCTCCGTTGACATCTCTTAGCAATGGCGGGAAACCCGGATACGAATATTTTCTTTAATCGTCAGATGGCGTGCTAGGGTTATTTTACGGAAACTGACGAATTTTCCCGACAAGCAGACAACATGTCATCTATGGCCTTCAAGTTTTCAAGAACTTTGCGCTTTATTGCTTCAAGGACAGCCTATCGTCACGCATTTTCTCCAGCACTCGGGGTAGGCCAATCACCCAAGAACACAATTCTAACATTACTTATTTATCTTCATTCGTTATCTGTCTCAACCGCTCCCCTGCCACGAAAGCATACCCATCGTTTTCATGTTTTGGGAAAGTGTGAAACAAACTGGCAGTCTTAAACTCTTATTTTAAAAGACTCTAGAAATCATGCTAGTCAAAGTTTAAAAAAAAAAAAAAAATAAAGTGTAATTTGGATTGCATGATGTCAGTTTATGGTAGAAAGGCAAACTTCTGTTATTATTCAACACCGAGTCTGATGACAGGTAACGTGAGCGATAATTGGTGTTGTTACTAATACTAGTGTGTGAATTGACCTGGATCTGGATGAATAGTTGGCAGGGCCCCCAAACTGGGGCATCGCACCAACGGGGGTTTGGTGCCTAGGGCACTTGTCCTGTCAGCCTTGTCCGGAAAGATGCTGCGGATTCGGCTGACAGGACAAGTGCCCTAGGCACCAAACCCCCGTTGGTGCGATGCCCCAGTTTGGGGGCCCTGCCAACTATTCATCCAGATCCAGGTCAATTCACACACTAG
>JAAUYG010013685.1_pt1 | contig 13319 bp, 15 predicted proteins | sample 7278091 | NCBI WGS metagenome assembly JAAUYG01 (sample SAMN14350201, study PRJNA611818) | marine sediment metagenome | isolation source: surface marine sediment (0.6m) | place: French Polynesia: Moorea | collected 2018-08
GAACATTAGTACACAGTACTATTCACCGACAAGGATGAAAAATGGCTGAAATGAGAAAGAATGGTGGTTGAACGATATGATGGTGAGTATGCGCGATGGTATATACAATGACATAGTAAATATGCAGTGTCATAAAATTTCCTATTTAGCTGCTCTGCAGCACACACCAAAAACATACATTGCATTTCATTTTGTTGCGCTGCCCCTGAATGTATGGGGTGAACGTGGAGCCAAATATCAATAACATACAGCACACTATCAATAATATGGAGCAACCTACCAACTATATGGAGGAGGATATCAATAAAATGGAGCAGCCTATCAATAACATAGAGCACACTGTCAATAAAAAAAGGAACATGCTATCAATAAAATGGAGGGTCCTCTCAATAACATGGAGCAGCCTGCTAATAAATATTGAGCACTCTGTGAATAATACGGAGCAACCTATCAGTAATATAGAACAGCCGATCAATAATATGGAGAAGCCTAGCAATATGTTATTGAGCAGCCTATCAATAATATGGAGCATCCTATCAAAAAAAATAATATGGAACAGCAATATGGAACAGCCTATCAACTATATGGAGCAACCTACCAATTATATAGAACAGCCTATCAGTATTATGATAGGCTGTTCTATCAATAGGCTCATAGTAGCGTTGTTTAACAGCAAAACATGTTGCATACCACAAGTGGTCCCTTGAACTATAAACGGAGATACTCCCCTATAGTGTTCCCATTTGGTGTTTGGTTGTGTGGTGGTGCGTCCAGTAAAATCAAGACATCAGCGTACGGACAAGTAAGTTTATTGGGTTCGTACGCTTCGGGGGATACATATGCAAAAGACATTCACAACTCGTCAGCCTCACTGTTCTGATGAATATACGCACTGCGTTAATTAGCAGGCGAACCCGTTCCTTACATATAAGAGCAACACCGCCGACATCAGTTGAGCATGCTTACACATGCGCTACAAGGCTTAATTCGTTGTGGCAGGTATCAGGGATTGAATGTAAAAGAAATGGAAGTACAATGCTTAATCCAACATGTAGGTAAATATCTTAAGATTAACCGAGGACGTGAACATTTTGACTGCTATAGTGTAGCACAAAATTATAGCACACCCGGTTACATTAGGGATTTCAACAGGCAGTATTGGAGGAACCACGTGATATCTCGACTGCTTTTCATTTTTTTCGCATTGGCCAAAAATGTTCAATTTCAATCTTTTTTTAAGAAAGTTCAAAGTTGAAATTTCCAAATACCAGTAAGTAACTTTGAGCGGACTGTCGCAGGGAAAATTGAACAATCTAAACTGGAGGAGTTAGCGTTTTGAAATTTTCACCCTTATAGGGTCATATGTTAATCGAAATTTCAATCTTTAAATTTGAAATTTCAAAATGCCAATAAGTAACTTTTGTGAGGACTGTAAAAGGTTCGGTTGAAAATTCCTCATAACTGCATGAGAAGCAGTTTTTTTTGTACTCACACAGGGTCCTGTGTTGAGACAAGTGACAAATATTCTCTAAAATTCTAAACCTGAAAATTTACAAAATGGCTTAGAATGGTATAGATATATGATGGATAGCTACCTTTCACTCGACTCTGGCGTTTATTGGCTTGATACGCTCTGATAAATCGAGTTTTCCGGATAGACGGCACAGAATAATTGTTTTTAGTTTAAATTTTAGATTGCTATCACAGGGAATATGTGGAAAAATTTTGATTGAAAAAACAATCAAAAGTGTAGGAGGAGTAGCGTTTTGAAATTTTCACCCCATAGGATCCTCTGTTAAATTCCAAAATCCGAAATTTCTAAAAACATAAAATAGGATCTAGAGATAGTGTGGAGAGACACCGTTCCCCCAACTGTAGCGTTGTTTGGTTTGCAGGTCTCAGACAAAACACATGTCCAATTTAGAATCAAACGGACCCTTTCGCAACAAAAAATCAGCCCCATGCCCAGTACTGTCCCAAACAGACCAAATGTTCAAGCCACACTCAAGGAGTCCCTCTGCCTAATACTGACTCAGCCAGATTCTAGACTCAGTACAGACTTAAACAGACGCTATGCCCCTTTAACCACTATCAGGTCAAAGTCCCCGGTTGAGCTAGTAGCCCCAGCTTCCGATGTTTACAGAGATAATACTACCATGCAAAGTTTCCAATAACGTTGGTCAGATTCAAAATTGAAAAACAAAAAAAAACAGATCTTTTGTGAGGGCCATCATTAGAATACCCCAGAGAAAGCATGTGCTTGTAACGAAAGAAAAACTAAGAGTGGCGTTTCGAAATTCCCCTCTGCCATGGAGTTCCATGTCAACTATGGATTTTCATGTCAACAATGGCGTTCCAATGAAAATGAATAGAAAAGAGGTAAACGTTTACTGGTAACAAAATAGGAATTGGCGGCGAAGTTTTATGGGGACTACTAACAGGAGCTTTCAAAACTTTGGTATATAAACTCAACAGTAGAAGAAGTATCATTTTTTATTTATTTATTTTTATTTGTTTTTTTTTCTCAAATTCTAAAAATCCAAAAGTTGGAAAAAAGTGTCTGGATATAATGGTGGGTAAATTCCCTTCAACAAAATTCAACATTAATTCCCATAATGGTTTAGGACAAAAGGCATTTACTGTCGGTGGGCGATGATGCAGACACCCTGACCAGACACTCTGGCTAGACACTTGACCAGACACCCTGACCAGACACCCTGGCCGTAACTTTGTCTATCTTCTCATTATAGCTACTTTGTTGACCATTTACTTCTGGTTTAACAGCAATAGGTGTAAACATGTTTGTGAACAGCTAGATGTTTGTTGTGCTGCTCCTGTTTGTCTGTCCGTACGCGTCTAACTATAAATTAAATATCTCTAAACTTATGCAACCAATCAACCCAATTTTCGGCGATTTATGGTATATCATCGGGCACAAGGAAGATGGGACGTGATCTACCCCAGGGTAACAGTGGTTGTCATTTACCCCGCGGCAATAGTAGTTGTCATCTACCCCTGGGGAAGAATGTTTGTGAGCGGGTCCTAGATTTTGCTAACTGTGCACGATTATTAGACACCAAATTAGACACTCCGAATGGCCAGGATGGTGAAGTTTACGATCATTGACAAAACTCGAAGTACACTGGCTGACAATATTGCAATGTTATATAATATACCATCGTTTCGGCATAAACTAACTGGGGCACATAATAGGTATTAACCGCGAAGGGTTTTCAAACCCGCTCGACGGGGGATATATGTCACTCTGCTCGGCACTCTAACTATTCGGCCACCAATTGAGATATCAAGACATATATATGTATATCAGACAGTAGCAGAGTCAGCTGGTGTGGAACACTGATATCAGTCATATGTGAGGTTTCCAGCGGCATGAAAGACCTGACATTCAGTGACCTGACATTCAGTGATCTTGAAAGGTCCAGGTCAAGTCACTCGCATTACAATTATTTGGATCTTATACTCAGTCGACATAACTGCGGTACCAATGCGAGCACAGAACATTTGGTAGGATACATGGGGTACTCACGAGAAAGGAAACTCAATCTCACAAAGTAATAGTAGTAGGGCATATGCCACTATTTTTAACACTAATAGGAAGCCACACATTGCATGAATTATTCAATAAGCTCATATATGATGTCTGACCAATTCCAACCACGAACACCTCTGCCCTTGGGCTTTTGGGCTGCCGCAGTATCTTGGTTTAATTCTGAGCCAGTGTGGGCGTGTCTGTGCCGAGGTGGATATCAGTATGGGCGTGTCTGTGCCGAGGGTGGTATCAGTGTGGGCGTGTCTGTGTCAGTGTGGGCGTATCCGTGCCAGTGTGGGCGTGTCTGTGCCAGTGTGGGCGTGTCTGTGTCAGTGTGGGCGTGTCAGTGTGGGCGTGTCTGTGTCAGTGTGGGCGTGTCTGTGTCAGTGTGGGCGTGTCTGTGTCAGTGTGGGAGTGTCTGTGTCAGTGTGGGCGTGTCTGTGTCAGTGTGGGCGTGTCTGTGTCAGTGTGGGCGTGTCTGTCCCAGTGTGGGCGTGTCTGTGTCAGTGTGGGCGTGCCTGTGTCAGTGTGGGCGTGTCTGTGTCAGTTTGGGCGTGTCTGTGCCAGTATGGGCGTGTCTGTGCCAGTGTGGGCGTGTCTGTGTCAGTGTGGGCGTGTCTGTGCAGACAGGAATGTAACAAACATACAGGGCATTTAGAGTAATTTCATCACCGCCATGTCTACCACCTTTCCCAATTCTAGGTGCTTCACCTAAAGATTGCTAAATGGTAAAATGCATATTTTGGAAATTAGTAGCACCACCTGATATTCGAACCATTTTCTCCAGTCCAGAACTTGGCCATCCAGCGATACCGAGGACGGCGAGTTTTGTGTCTGTCTGCTTTAACATACAAACTTCAAAACCGACATTTTACTTGTCTTGTCCGGAAGAGAGGACAAGAGAGAGCACAAGGTGTCTCTAAAAGCAGTTTTGCCAAATAAATATGTCTAGTCAATGTTGAGTTTCCTGAAGGATTCCTGTGGAATATCCTGTGGTTTGAGACTTTCTTCCAGACCAAATTCCCCTCGAGTCACCTCCTGGATTCTGGCTCGGATCTGAGGCTGCAGCAGGCGGGATTTGGTTCCGGCTGAAAGTGGAAATTAAACAGGGACAAATGTTATTTAGACCTAGCTGACGGATTTCTTTTTACATTATACTGCTAGCATCCCATCAGTTACCTCGTGATATACATTCCATCGCAGAACAAGTTTACACAGTCGTTTCATATTTTTATCTAAATACTTGAATTATAATACAAAATACAGATTTATACAATTAGAAGAAACTACTACTACTGCTGCTGCTGCTGCTGCTGCTACTACTACTACTACTACTACTACTACTACTACTACTGCTGCTGCTGCTGCTGCTGCTGCTACTACTGCTACTGTTACTGCTGCTACATTACTGCTACTACTGTTGACAACACACTGGAAAGCCCACCAACGGGACTGTATCAACTGGTCTTAACTCTTAATTATGAAATGGTCTTATTGTTTTGATCACTAAAAGTCTATGACTACATGATCAAGTGTTTATGTTTTTGAGTGGACAGGCGGTAATGTCAATTGTGAAATGTTCTTATTGCTAAGACTACTACACTTTGAAAATGCAGTTTAGGAAGTACTGGGAAGATAATATTTTTATATTAAGGTGGTCTAAGTTCTGATGTGGTTTTCATGTGAGATTCCAATGTACATGGCTGCTGGGACCCTGGAGCCATTACATGTACAATAATTAATGCGATATATACATGATATAGGATGCCTACTTTCGAAAACACACTGGTATATCAATGGAATAGATTTCAGGATGAGCAAGTCAGCAGAAAAGCTGCAAACTGGATTCCCCAATTGAACTCATGTACTACGTAAGTGTTAATGCATGCCTTCAACTAATTATGTCTCTAACAGGTAGTGCAAACATACGTTCCTGTTGACAGAATTCATTGCTATAGCCACATGGTGGGGTGTCTGGTGGGGGAACGTTACCAGGCGTTCCCCAGTAGGGCTCCGTCAACTCCTAGATAAAAAAAACAAATATAAAGGATCGCAACGATGCCAGATACATGTACATGTAATGTAAACTGAGAGTTTTATGTTTTGAGCAAATATATTGGTAGTTGAATCACATTAAATACTTAAATGGATTTCAAAAAGGCGCAAAATATTGTCTCTCTTTCACATGTCCACAGAACCTGTGAGATACATCACGTCATCGTGTAAAGATATTGGGATTTCTTGAGGCATATTTAACCTTCCTGCATGGATGGCCAAAAAGGGAACCTTTCAGCAGTGCTCGGCACGTACACATTTCGTACCTCAAATGTGCTGGCGCCTTGCCGGATGTGAGCGAAGGTTTGAAACTCGTGGTCAGTCGGCGACATACTCCAAACCCAGTAATCGGGATCCCTATCCCCGTTGTCATCCACAGCCACATAGCCAGTCCAACCTGGGGTACAGACAACGAAACGTCTTTTCAAGTTTGATACAGCAAAATTTACGGATACGGGTGACCATGAAATCTTGTACTACATAACGCGTACTTTATGCAAAGCCCATTGCATACCATTGTTCTATAACCACAGCTAATTACTCAAATGCAGAATAGGTGTACTCTGATAACAGGAAAGGTTGATTTTAGAAAATTATCTCGCAATTCCCATAAGCGAAGAAAATCTATAACATTTATTTAGCCCTATGCCAATGGCGATACCCAAGTTGTTACATACTGTATAGGAATGAAAGTTGGAAGGAGTTGTTACATACTCAAAGACAAAACTTATGATGAGTAGGTTCCGAATTAAGTATGTAACAAATTCACTATTTCTATGAACACAGGACTAAAATTAATAGATTTTCCTTGCTAAGCGGAATTTGTTTCTGATTGGTTGAAACAAGCTCAGAGTGAATAAATTTTTAACGTCCCTCTGCAAAATAACAATTAATCATTAGCACTATTCAACGACAGATGATGGATGGTACGAGATATGACCTATATACAATGAAACATGTCGAACAAAAAGAATAAGCGCATGACAACCCATGCCATTTTCCTAAAAAAATGGATTAAACGTCTTTGCGTGGATATGCTTTTAAATCCATCACAAAGATTATTTCATAAGAAAATTAATTTAAGCCATATGTGTGAGAAAAACTCTTAGACCGTACAAGACTGAAGTTGTTACGAAGAGGCTTTACTTTTTCTGCTGGAGAAAGCATATCGTACAAGAACAATGATTTCTGTTTGTTAATCTTGAACAATGCTATTAATACAATCCTTTGCCTTTGCACTTAGAATTATAATCATTATACACATGCTTACTCCCAGTAACTTGAAAAACTTTCAGTGGTTCTAACGTGACACCTGGGAGTATAGTAAGAGTGACCCCTGCGAGTGTAGTAAGAGTAATATTATTTTCAGGAAATTTTCCTTCATATTATTTTAAATCGAAAACTGACATCATATCACCAGCTACCGTTTGCAGACTGAGGCATAGGGGTCTAGTCTATCGTGTTAGGTGAGGTTCCTGTGGTGTGGTGTTATCATCGGCATAGTTATATGTAATTGCTCTTATTCTGTAAGTACTTAGCCAGGTCATTTAAGAAGACGTTAAAAAGAAATAGACTCATAACTGATCCTTGCTGTGCACCTTTCTTTATCGTTAACCACGAGCTTCTACGGTTACCTTCATGTATATAAACCTCTGCTGCCTTTCCGTGAATTAACTGGCAAGTACTTTATACGACTGACTACTCAATCCATAGGGATGTACCTTCGATATTAGCACACGACACGACAAACAGCGGAAAGCCTTTGAGAGGTCATTATCAGAGCTCCATATGCTTCCTTATTATCAAGAGACTGGTTTTGTCTCTACTACAATAACTGTGACTACATTTCGACAGCTATAATGTTTTCTAACACTTGACAGGTCGGGTGATGCGAATTTCTCAAAGAAAACCCATGATTGATCAATAAATACAAATTTATACTCTCAAATATTTTAGATAAGTAAGAAAAGGCACTTGATGGTCTCATACTTCCAGCCGATCGGTCTTTTTATATACATGTACAGGAGTAACATCTGCCTTCTTTATACGTTTTAATGCACGGAATGTCACAGTACATATTATTATTGCATGTGGACCAGTTTATAAGGTCTGCACAGCACAATCGCTCCACGTTTGAAATGTTTGGGAGATATGCTGTCACACCCTGTTCACAAAGACACACTTTCCTGCTATCGGAAGCAGAGCTGTTGTCAGTCTGCATGTAGGTAATAGCTGTGATTATAGGTCAATGGAAATACGAGGTTGAGACTGTACCCTATCACGACACTGACCTCTAAACGACCGGTGTTTGGCCTTTTCCAGAAAGGCCGAACCGTCCCTGTAGTCTCCTCCTCCAGCCAATGTCTCATTCAGCAGCATCAGATACAGGTAGACTGCATCCGATACAAACATAGCAGATCTGTCATGCTGAAACGAAAACGTGAACACATCTACATACTACAGGCACCTAATGTCACTGAAAGATCTATCATATTCCATAACGCGGATTATTCACCAATACATCTACGATAGGGAGTCATGTGATTATTGTACCTTCATTTAATAATCGTTTTACCCAAGTTATATGTAGTACCATTGCATGGCCCTGCCATTCAGAAATATAAATCATTTTACATGTAACTTCATGGGCAATGACATGTGACATATTGACAGTGCACGCTAGCAATAATTTCAGTATTTTGTGTATGGAAAACTGATGAATATGCAGTCAGGGAGTTTACTATATAATTAAATAACACTGGCAGATTTCAGTAACGATTCCCACTTGAAGATCATAAGATTACCCCTATATAGTAATGTGCATATACTGCCAGCAGAGGCCGCCGGGGGGCACCACTGCTCGCCATTACCACATGTTAGTAACTTAATACCTGAATTGAGGTATACTGTAGAAACAGAGATAACGAAGAGGAAGTGTGGATAATGACTTAATGGGGATGAAATGAATGGAAAAGGGAGATGTCTGGCTACCTCAGAAAATTGCCCTCAGGCCTGTCAAAATTCCTGGGGCTGAGGCAGAAACTTTTAACCACAGGAGGCCTATTAACACCTGGCCACAAATTGACCATTCGGGTTACTAGGAAGGTAGTAACATTATGGTTTGGGCTCCCTGACAAACGGGATTGCTTATTCTGTCATATAACGAGGGGATGATCTGTAATTTGTTGGTTAATAATTAAAAAAGAAAACAAATGGTAAAACACCTAGAATTACTGGTTACTGGTGATTGCGTTGGTGACTGATGGTAGCACATACCCTATGTTAGTACCCGCCAGTAAGGTTATAGTAAGCTCCCTGACTGATATACGGAAGCTAACACTAGTTAACTGTATGATCGATTTTGGCTCACCCCGCCGCTGTAATTCGCTACATTCCAAGGTTCTTCCTGTAGCTTCTCCACTGACAGCGCGTGATATCTGTTATCAACATCTTCGGATATCCCCTCAACTGTTACCTGGCGTACGAGGGGAGAGAGAAAGGGCGAGTTCGTCTGCTTCTAAATGAGGCAGTTGTCACGTCATAACCCATGTAACACTCCGAAGAAGGATAAGGAGGCTACGCCACAGTCCAACCCAGGCCGTCGTGATCATATGCCTACCCAATATGCCTATACAGACTTGTCATTAATAGTTACATTGCAATTAATATCTAATATATAGTTATACATAGACAACACTGGTAGTTATAGGGTATGGGCCAGTGGTTACCTGCTTCAGAGATTGAAATATTTCTTTTCTCTTCATCAACTCCTTTTGCGAAATGTTTCCACTTTTGTCACCGAAGGACAGACTTGGTACCCAGGGCGTGAGGGTCCACTGGCTTGGTGCAGATGTGAAATATATGTACACATAATCTGGTGACGTCATTCCCAGTCTATACGCTGTCATCATCAGACGGTATATAATATCTTCGGTGTGACAGATCAGTAAAACTGGAATGGCGTCAGAAGAATGCACACAGTTGTAAAAATGACCAACCCTTGTCTTTGGAAGCACGGCACTGAAAATATATACTAGAGAGTACTGCATTCTTACTATAACTATTTATTTGATGCCGTTGTAGGCTATAGATTACTTGCAAGTTTTGTAGAAAACAGTGTTCAAAATGTTCATATTGAATAGGGTTTTGCTTCGTCTTTCATATGATCACGGAATTTGAAAGTCAATTTCTAATAACGTCTACGTGCCAGGTTGAATGTGGCCTAGAGACAATGTGGAATCATACACATAATTCATTTAGTAATACATTTTTTTCACCCATCAGTCCACATCATTATCCATTCACCCGGAGGGGATGGGGTGCTGAACATAATAATTTTCTCCATGTGTGCATTATACACGCACATGGTCTAGTATTGCTCTACATTTTAAAACTGAATACGATTAAGAATCGTGTAGGGATGGAATCTCTCACACAGGAAGTTGAGGTTGAATATATAGAATTAAAATCAAGAATTCCGAATTCGGCATGCAATATTTAACCCTGGGAAACGAATAGCGGATATACATTGGTATGATATTTTAGTGTACATTTTAATTGCCTTAATTAGAACTATAATGCTGAAGTGAAGACATTCTCTCATACTTTTAAGTAAAGATTCCTCATAAATAAAAGTGTGAGAGAACGTTTTCACTTCAGCATTATAGTTCTAATTAAGACAATGAAACCTCTAACCTGGAAAAATACTGCCGCATACTTAACCCCAACACCAACACCCACTCTTCTGGGCGTTTTTCTGTGATGCCCAGGTGTCTGTGTGATCCAGAATTCCGATTTCGAAATTGTGAAAATGACCACTATATTCAGGAAAAGGAATACAGTATAGAAAATTGCATGCTTAGCGGGGCACACCGCAAAAAAAAAAAAAAAAAAAAGAATGCGTAGGAACAGGAAATCTGTTATCTGTTGTTAATGCATATGCATCTACTTAGCTACAGTATGTATTGTATCAGTTTAACTGATTTTAGATTATGTGTGTTTCTGCAGGGGAATTAGCTGCCGGGTTGTGTTCTTTATTGTTCAAGGTACAACGTCTTTGTCTGCTGTACATAAAGTGCATGTTGCAACAATAAATATTATTTATAATATACAGTAATAGATGTTGTGCTATGGTAATAAATATCGACCGCTGTATACCAACATGCCTTTAATTTATTGAATGTTTATGTTAATGTTACCAGTAATGTATAATTTCTACAGTTTGAAATAAACCACTTGCCTACTTACCTCTCAACTCTGTGGTGTTATCTAGATAGGGGAATTATAATTTTCTGGGCAAATAGTTTGGATATTTATTGTAATATAAACAGACATGTACAGCATCTACGCGAGGTACTCACCTCTGGTACGACTTCGCATTGCCAAAAGCATGCTTTCAATGTCATCATCAGATATGTCGTCTGTGGACCTAATCCAGTCAGTCATCGTCACGTTGCTGCCCTTAAAAAGGTCGTATATACCTTGTGCCCCATACGAGCAGAGACGTATTTCTCTGTTAAACAAGGAGAACCTCGCCCAGTTGTATCGGAGGAATATTTGCCTGATAGCTTTTGCCATCTTATCGTAAGGGTCCGCCAGGCGGACCATGGTGCTGAAACGCTTTTTGTTTGCCATATCTGGATGTCGGCAGCCGGCTGGGAACATTGGCAGGTTCTTGAAGGTGATATAGTAAGCGGCCGGAATGCAGACTGGAAATAAAGGAATATATCGTGTGGCATACTGCAAACGGTGTCGTGTAAGATTTGATGCCATCTTGAGCTGCTTTGTTACACATACAGCCGTCTGTGCAAGAGGGAGTTCGCGTGAACATGCTCATGATTGAGGAAGGGTATCTACCCCCCCCCGAAAAAAACACATAAGAAATAAATAAAATAATAAAGAAAATTAATAAAGAAAGAAAATAAAAAATAAGACCAAACAAAGAAAGAGCGTCCCAACAAAGGAAAGACCTTCGTCCTTCTCAGTAACCTATCATTCAATAGTAATTTCTCTTGAGAAGCGTGACTGCTATACGCCCAGGTTAAATGCGTAACGATACATATATTTTTTTTATATAATACCTGGCGTTGACCTTTGGCCTATCATGACGTCAATGTTGTCTTCTTCCACGAGTGGCACGACCGCCCTCATGGCATCCTCCGGCTGAGAGGCGCTGAAATCTCCATGAGCAATTCTGAACAAGAAAAAAAACCCATATACATCCGTACACCAAATGTTAGTATTCAGGCATTTATGGAATGTACAAGTCGATAAATCTTTAAATTATTTAATATGTAAATCTGACTACTTAATACATTTAATTGTCTCCATAACAGATATGTACTTCTGTATATGCTATTCTTTGTTCATCTGTAAAATTGGTTATAGAGAAGTAAAATCTCTGTCTCCTAGACTTTAGTATGATGAGCCTTTGCTGTATTCTTTTGGCGAATCAACATAAATATTAAACACAACGTCTGCTTTAAAATCGTAGAGACTGTATACGACAAGACATCAGCACATGAGAAATAAAGACAATATGGACTTGAAACGTGGATTTGTGGGCTTGGTGATTTACCCCCACCCCCCACCCACCACCCCTTCCTCCCCAAACACGCACACGCACAATGAATTGCAGACTGCAGGTTCCACTGCTTGTATAACATTTCATAGAAAATCCAGGTTTGCTGAATGGTATCCCTAGTGATTTTTGGAGGAAAACATGGAGGAATAACGCACAATTCATTGTCGGTAGGAAACAATACAAACGAAGCTTTGCCGCCATGAAACCACAGAGCCTTTTTCAGCAAAGAGTTTTGTCCTTACTTCTGGCGTGCCAATGAATAAAGGTTCCATAAGGTCGCAAGCAACAATTCTTGAGACAAAATTAAAAACCGCATCAAAAATGTCCCAACATCTATCTCCTGAAAAGTAACCTGATAACCCCAAATCAAAAAACCCAACCACGAGGCAGAAAAGTACGTGAAATGACATTTTGTTCTATACCTACAATGTCATGTATGGCAGAAAAAAGAACACAGTTGAAATAGTGAGAATAGTGAGAAACGAACGAAGCACTGTGAAACACACGTATTCGGCGCACAGCTATCACCAAAATATAAGCGTCTCCGTTACAGTTTTAAACTAGAACAGTGCGGAGTCATTTAGTGTTGGCAGAGGTAGCCCAGGAGGGAGTGTTTTATATGCACCCCCCCCTAATATTTTAAAATGTAATCTGAAATGTTTTATGACATGAATCATTCTCATCTGCACATAACCATTACTTCGTGTCGAAAATTAAAAAAATTAAGCAAAATTAAGCCCGTGATTTTTTTTACATTTTTTATTACTTGTTTAAACTAGAATGGTGTCCTGGACGGAACAATCGAGCAACAATAACCTATTGCGTCTGCCCCAGGTAGCGCTGTTGTCACTCGCACGTACCTGTGTGATCGCGCCTCATTACTACAGGAAAACGGGAAAAAGCATCCGCGGGCGATGCGGCGATGCACAGGTATCCAGTCACTTCTTCACAATGGCGTTTCGTCACCGCTATTTTTATGTGACGAACTGAACGGCGGTTGAGATGGGGGGGAGGGGGGGGGGGGGGGGGGGCGGGGGGGAAAATATTGACAACCCCAAGCATGTCTACATCGAAACAATCTCCCCAAATAACTGGGGTATATTTACGGGTAGCCCCCAAATGGAGCCCGCA
>JAAUYG010016903.1_pt1 | contig 13318 bp, 10 predicted proteins | sample 7278091 | NCBI WGS metagenome assembly JAAUYG01 (sample SAMN14350201, study PRJNA611818) | marine sediment metagenome | isolation source: surface marine sediment (0.6m) | place: French Polynesia: Moorea | collected 2018-08
AGCAGTAGCAGTAGTAGTAGTAGTAGTAGTAGTAGTAGTAGTAGTAGTAGTAGTAGTAGTAGTAGTAGTAGTAATGGTAGTAGTAGTAGTAGTAGTTTGAGTAGTAGCAGCAGCAGCAGCAGCAGCAGCAGCAGCAGTAGTAGTAGTAGTAGTAGTAGTAGTAGTAGTAGGGGAGAGCAGGAGACTGGGGAGGAGGAGGGGGAGGAGGAGCAGCAGCAGCAGTAGTTGTACTGTTGTTGCTGTTTGCTTTCTTAAATTTGTTGTTTGTTGCTGTTATTGGTTCTGTTGTTTTGTTGTTACTGCTGCTGTTGTTACTGTCGTTGTTTATGTTGTTTGCTGCTGCTACCGCTGTTGTTGTTGTTGTTGCGGTGGTGGTGGTGTCATTAATACAGCCACGCCGCTGTTGGGTCGCCGTGAGCATCCCAGACAGTGAGATCACTAACTGCTACACTATCCCCGCCGTGTTTGCCAAAGCAGTGCTAACAGTCTGTCTCTATTTACAAATCCCTCTGATGTCAAGGTCAAACTATTGTGCCACTTTTTTGCTGTCTGAGAGACAGCAAAACTCTTCCGAAGAGACGCTGCTAGTCTCCTAGGGTCCGGGAATCGCACATATCGGCAGGAAAAGATGGACCCGTTTCTAGACTGTTGTAGAGAGACCCGTCACAGCAATAACGAATGGCTGGGAATCAAATTTCCACCTGCATGTCACATGCTGCCGAGCCTATAAGAGACAGGCATCTAGCACAGCCACACAGATCGATTCTTCTCTCCCGAAACACGGAAAGAGCATTACACCGTGTCGGGATTTCTCGCACTGGACTTGTTTACTTTTCAAAAGTGCCGAGGACAAGAGCTCTCCTGTGTGTACTGTTGGACAGCCTGTTTGGTTTCCTCCGTGGGAATACCGCCCCCCCCCCCCCCTCCTCCTCCTCCTCTCCCCGCCTGCTTTGTGGACGAGACAACCGGGGTTTATATTACAGTCCGTTGCCTTGAAAACGTCCCAGGGTTTGATGACGGGGTCAATATCGGTGTCGCGGGGAACGTCCGTGTTTCCGGATTCTCGGTGGACTCGCGGCATTACGTGTTAGGAATGGTTAGCCAATAACGGATGACAAAATTCCAGGGATGAGGTGACTATGTCCTGCCTGGGTGACAACTCGACTGGCTTTGTCGGCCTTGTCTTCGTCCCCCCTGAGTCAGACGTGGGATCTACCGCCCGACGTACGTAATTTGTGTAGTTTTCGGCGTTTGGTATTACGTAGGTGGAAGCGATTATCATATTATAACCCCCCTTCACCACCACCCACCCCGCCCCGAGGCCCTGAGCGTCCGGTCTGGGGATATCCCATGTTTGATGGGCATGGCCGGCAGAATGTCTCATGGAAAAGATTTGCAAGAGAACATTACAGGGGTATCGCATAATATTACAGTCCACTGAAGGCATTTGCGGTCTCTACTGTTTTTTTTCCTGGAAAAACAGATACTTTCCGTGATCGCTCCGTTTGCCACAGATTTGATTTACTTTTGATCTATGCAGTCTTCTTCTTCTTCTTCTTCTTCTTCTTCTTCTTCTTCTTCTTCTTCTTCAGCAACAACAGCAGAAGCAGCAGCAGCAGCAACAGCAGTAGTAGTAGTAGTAGTTTTGTGATAATGCAAGTACATTCAAATCATCAATCCTATGTTGCTGGCTGGCGCACTCGTAGACATTTATTGCGTCGTGTGACGGAAATTGTCGCTTTGGGGGATTTTTTCACGTCAGTTCATTCTACCGTTAAGGCATCTCTGGCATGACGTAATGCGATTTATTCCCACCTCATTTTTGTTTCTCTTTAGTCCTACGTGACAATAGGACTTAGTCCTGATCGGAAAGCCGGCGGGGTTTAGTTCCCACGCAGCGCCGTTAAAATCACGAAACTATCAAAGAACCGTACGATAAAAAACTTGGTTCCTGGGGTGTTGAAAGCAACGGAACTGCAGCATTGACCTTTAGGCGATCCTTGGGGAGCGGAACTGCTCTATACCGGCATGGCGTTCTGTTATTGTGTTCTTGTTCCGCTGAGTTGCGGTCGTGCATGCACCACATACGAGTCAAGGCAGAGCACGAATACAGTGACTTGATGATGGATTGTGTGAACAAAGTCACTCTGCAAAAGTACAGGAGCATGAGGGACTTATTAATCTCGGCACGAATGCTGGAATATTAGTGCCTAATTACGTATTAGTAATACGTATATAAAGGAACAAACACATTTCCGAAGTAGAAATTTAGTTGTAAATTAAAATCAAGATAGTTTTGCTTTATACACCCATGCTGTTACTCGTCCGAAGCATACGTGACTGCAACGGAGTTCCAGAACCATCGAACAACTCATCTTTGTACTCGTCGCTTCATGAAAAAACTAACTATGGTTCATGGAAAACATAGAAAAAAAACGTTAGAATGCACAGTAAAAGAGATGAATAAACCGTGATAGTCCCTTTTCTGCACAAGTGATGGATAGCCAACATGGGACAAGCAGGGCGCTGCAAATAAGGTAAAAGGTGAAAGTACCCCAAACTGCATTCGAGCTGGCAACCCCTCGATGTGAAACAATGCCTTGACGCTTAGTTAATGAGAAAGAACAGTATAATAGAATCCCAACTTAAGACTATGTCTGAAATAGATCTTTGTCCTAGAATTAAAAAAAGCCTTATTGCTTGTCCAGGAGTTATATAGTGAAACCTGGGAATTAGGGACACCCAAGGGACTGAGAAAAGCTGTCCTGAATTCTGAGGTGGTCTTATTTCTCAGGTCCATTTCCACATAATGAATACGCTAGGGACTGAAGTAGCTGTCCTTAATTCTCAGGGTGTCCCTATTTCTCAAGTGGTCTTAAAGACAGGTTTCACTGTATATTGCTTTGTATAAGAGTTAAGACCACTGTGACCGCGGAATCAATATGATCTTGGTGTCGGCCATGCGTGTTCCACTGTATAGATATGACAAAAAGAAGAGAGATATCTTTAACAAAGTATTCGAAAGCGTGGTGCTGCTGCCCGAATATGGAGTTTTATTATGGATAAGCGTCTTAAAAATACGAGGCCCCTTTTAACCATTGTCCCAGTCCAGGATAGTGTCATGTGTTGCATGCATATGCAACCCAAACCAAGCAGCCGGCTGTCCAGACACGCTATCCCAGCTTCTTCGCTGTCCAACCTGTGATTTTCATCTCAAGCTAGCTCCTTGGTGTTTGATTTGACAGAGAAAGAACATGCCTAGTTGATCTATGACGTCTATGCCCAGTAATTGAGCAAGCCACCTGCTCCTCCCGCTGGCTTTCTATATCGGGAACTACTAAGAGGTGGCCCTGTTTGGGCAGAGCTCCACAAAAGGCATGGGCCTGACTGACTATAAGGAAAAATTCTGGACGGTTTCCAAATATAGCATGTACCCATCAGTTTCTGTCTTTCTCACCAAATATTGGTTGTTAAATACTTAACACGTCTTACTGGTGGTTCCCTTGGGGCCCTGTTAGGTCCTGGACTTGCCGCGCTGTCCAATCAGTATGTTGTGGAATTGTCAATTGTTGTGTCGTCCTTTTGTCGATCAGTCGAGTTACGAACGTGTAATTTTTTTTGCAATTGCGTGTTGAAGATTTTGCCTTTTTGTTTTGGCACTTAATTCCACTTAAATGTTTAAGCATCCACGTTATTCTTTAGAAACAAATCCTAGTCACAAGTGCGAAAGATCCAGCCTCCCAGTCTCGTCACAAACTACCTTTAGGTTAAATCAAACCATAAACTAAGTACAGAGTAAAAAGAAAAAGAAAAAAAAATGACGACCGCCACATATAAACATCTACACATGTCAGCAAAACAAAGTAAAAAAATCTAGTCAAGAAGTTGGCATGTCATCAATACGACAAATCAAAAACACAATTTGCTTACTGGACAACGGAATAGCTCGACAACTCGACAGTACTACAAGTCAAATAGGACAAAGGAACAGTTTTTGAAGCGTAAACGTCAGGAACGCGACACGTGTTCATCTTAATAAGTTTTGGATAAATACGTGGGTAGTCTGTGTTAAAGTCTCCAATAGAGTATCATACCTAAGGTATCAGATAGTTTCATCAAATATCCTAGTGTCTTTTGGTTCGTCTTTAGTTGTTACACACAGAAAGACTGTGGACAGTTCCAAGTATTATTGTACTAGAAACTGCACTCGTGACTCGTGAGCACACACTGTACCGTGAACAGTTCCAAGGATTGCTGTACTAGAAAATTGCACTCCATTCATGATATTACGACTATTACTAGTAATTGCAAGTGCTTGAACTGGTCGACTGGAGAGTTCTGTATTTTTTTGGCGGCCATGCACACACGTTTACAAAGGTGCTTGTTAGTGACCACGGTGCAAACATTTCTGCAACAGGTGACTATTATGGGCCACAGTGCAAAAGACTTCTGAAAAAGCTGACTATTCTTGGCCATGGTGCAAAGACTTCTGACAAGCTGAATATTTTTGGCGATGGTGCAAAGACTTCTGGAAAGCTGGCTGATCTTGGTCATGATGCAAAGACTCCTGCAGAGCTGACTGTTCTTTGCCATGGTGCAAAGGCATCTACAAAGCTATACTGTTCTTTGCCATGGTGTAAAAGTACTAAAACGCCTGCAAAACTGACTGACTGTACTTGGGCATGGTGCAGGACTTCTGCAAAGCTGCCTCTTTTGGCCACCATGCAGATACATTCTTCAAAGCTGACTGTACTTGGCCATGGTGCAAATACTCCTGTCATGCTGACTGGTCTCGGCGGCGGTGCAGATACATTCTTCAAAACTGACTATACTTGGCTACGATGTAATGAGTTAGGCAAAGCTACTCGTCCTGGCCATAGTGGAAAGACTTCTGCAAAGCTGACTGTTCTTGGCCATGGTGCAAAGACTTCTCCAAAGCTGACTCTTCTTGGCCATGGTGCAAAGACTTCTGCAAAGCTGACTGTCCTTGGCCATGATACAAAGACTTCTGCAACGCTGACTCTTCTTGGCCAGAGGTCAAAGATTTCTGCAAAGCGGACTGACCTTGGCCATGGTGAAAAGACTTTTGCAAAACTGCTTGGTCTTGGCCGCGGTACAAAGGTCTCAGCAAAGCTGATTGTTCTTCGCCACGGTGCAAAGACTTCTGTGAAGCTGACTTTCTTGGCCATGGTGCATAGACGTCTGCTTGGCTAACTGTCTAGGGCCATGGTGCAAAGACTTCTGCAAAGCTACTGTTCTTGGCCATGGTGCAAAGACTGTTCTTGGCCATGGTGTTACTATTTCTATAAGCTGATTGCACTTGGCCACGGTGCAAAAACTCTGGTAAACCTGATTGTACTTGGACATGGTGCAAAGACTTCTACAAAGCTGACAGATTTTGGACACGGTACAAATACTTCTGTAAAGTTGACTGTTTTTGGCCATGATGCAACTACTTCTATAAGCTGACTGCGCTTGGTCGTGGTGCAAAGACTCTGACAAAGCTGACTGTACCTGGACATGGTGCAAAGGCTTCTACAAAGCTGACAGATTTTGGACACAGTACAAAGACTTTTGCAAAGCTGACTGTTCTTGACCACGTTGCAAAAACCTCTGAAAAGCTGTGCTTGGCCACGATGCAGAGACTGGAACTACAAAGTTGAGTTTCTTGACTTTGGTGCAAAGACTTACGTTTCGTGGCTACGGTGCAAACGCTTCCGCAAAAATGACTTCTTGGCCAGAGTGCAAAGACTTCAGGGTGCAAAGACTTGGCAGCCTTGGGCTAAGCCAGGATGCAAAATGTCTGTAATTATCCTGACTGTTCTTGGCCATGTGACTAATGCAACGTGGACTACTAGTATCCTGAATGCCGTCATGCGGTAAATGAGTGTCTCGTAAAATTTTAATGGCATGGGGAATGATGTTCGTAAATTACAGTTAAAGTATCACTAGTATATTAAGTAGCACATTGCAGTACAACATTTTCGTAAGCAGCGCGTTGGCCGATCGGTAACAAGACGCTCGACCTTTGTGCGATGGGTCACGAGTTCACATGGGACACTTTCAGCTTTCACCTCTGTTCTTTGTGCTGTTCTGCTGAGTTTAGATCATTATCACTGGTGCAACAAGGGCCTAATGCACAACGTTTTTATAACATAACAGCAAAGAGTGTCTAGTTTTTACACTCTTTGATTACAACACCAATGGGGTAGGGTGGGGTGGCGTAGGGTGGGGGACATAACACAGCGGTGATCAGTGAGGCCTTTCTTCTGGAAAGATTTACGCAGAGGTGGGGAGTGAATCGCCGTCTGACAATGCGACTGTTTTATGACGCCACAGTCTACCCCGTACATCTTGTCCCCGACCATCTTCCGCTGGATCCGCTGATTAATTTCAGACTCGGTCACGCCACCTCGGCGCCTTGGCAACGCCCTTAATATGCCGCCACCCCGACAACTTAATTGCTGCTCTCTTTAAAGACCAATTACTAAGATTTACTCGTCCGATCCCTCTGGATCGCGTCTCGCATAGACGTTTGCCGGAGAGCCTACGAGCCATATAAAGTCAGGTGAGCGGATGTCGTATTATCATTAACGTCCGCGACAATTGAGAGTTACGGTTAACGTCGCCGCGGTGGTCGATAATAGGGCGTAAAGAGAACAACCGCCACCAGTGGAGGTGTGTGACCGAGCACGAACTCGGAGTCGAATCTTTGCACTGGAGAACCTTATTATGGAACATAATGGAAGTTTTTTTGTGTGTTAGTCAAGAGCAAAACAGTAAAAAGAGCATAATGGCAAACGTGACAAGAAAATCGTCCTTAACTGTTAATTGGAAAACTCCGGGGGTAGGGAGGAGGAGAAGCTACGAATAACAATTTAAACGGGCGAGAATTAAATTGACCTCCCCCCAAAAGTCAGTGATTACTATTTTTATGGACGCAATATCTATACTTTTAGTAGTGCAAGTACTGTTATTTCTACAAGGTTGCTGATGGTGAAATCAAGAATAGGGTGCTGTGCTGCAACTTACAGTGGGTGACGGAGAAGCACCGGGAAGGAGGATTCAGCAGGTGACTGTGTAAGACATGGTGAGCTGGAAACGAGCAATCTGGACCCATGGGAGTTAGCTCAAGGAAAGCCAAGTAGGAGAAGCCAGAGATTGACCTATATATACAGAGGAACACAATTTTTCAATCAACAGCGGAGCTTAAAACACTGAGGGCAGGTGCGGGTGACAAGCCATGGATCAAGGAGACGACTAGATGATGATGATGATGATGATGATGACTGCTGATTTTCGTCCAAGACAACATCTGCATATTGCAGAAGCAAACATGTCTTTCTCTACTCCGCGACTCGTTGAGATATCATTACTACAAATATACTTTATTTCGTGCTTGTTTAAGGACCCAGATGACCCCGAAAGCATGTCACTGTTATGGCCATTTATTGTATAAGGAACACAGCAGCTTAATTGGTATATTGATTGTTCTCTACTTGCTCGATACTGTTATTGAACGGTGTTGCTATTGTAATAAATATACCAATTAAGCTTTATGTTCTTTACACACGGAGTCGCCCCTTATACCTGAGCCCTCGGAACCCCGCACCTAAACATTTTCCATCTTGCAACCCGTGGACAGCACTGGGGCGAAAGATCTGTCAGAATAGTCGATGTATGATCAACAGAGGCATGACGCTGAAGCACACTTTACTAATTGGTCCAGTGACAAAAGGGCAATACACGGGCAGCAGGGCAATTAGAGCCATTACTGGCTGTCGTGACGTGGCTGCCAATGTCACCTTTGTCTGGGCGCCGTAGTTTCGTCATCATTTTGAAGTTCGCCTATGGCAGTGCCTGCGTGATAGCTGGTCAGCTTGCTCTGTGTTTTACCCAGAAGGCAACGATGTTACACAGAACGGAAGTCTTTGATTGAGGCGGAACAGACAAAGAAGTTGAATGGGATTTGAGCATAGAGCCTCAAAAAACTCCAGTCTTTAATGCCATTGTTTGACACACCTGTCTTCTTCTTACTGTGTGTGTGAGCCGATTACAGTCTTCCATCGGCAGGGATCAACATGCTAGTATGTGGCAAATTCCCGTGAAGTTAAAACATGTAAAATAAGCGCTTTTACTGGGCCATATATAGGGTGTATTTTGTTTGAACGACTTTCAAACCTTAGATATTGGTGAAGTAAGAATTGAGCATAGCCCATATGCGATTAAACTTTTTGCAGTCGTGATATTTCCGTAAACACACACGATAGGCATTAAACCCATGATTTCAGTATATTGTACAATGCAACAAATGATACGTCATGCATGGATATTTACTTATATATAGTACTTATATATAACTTGGAAAATATCATGGAAAACATGTTTGCATACCCTGCATCTGTCTTGAGACGTGTGCTTGAATTTACATAACTATAGCCTTTATGCCCTGTTGCATTCATTGATCACGGCTAAAAAGTCTTTAACTGCATCTGTTGCTGCAAGTGTAATACTGAACCCCCTCTAACGTTCACCCAGCTGGGTCGTTAGGGAGACGTATATGGACGGACGCCTATGAACGCTTGGTAAGGTAAAAGTGTGTGTGTGTGGTGTTCTACATGTGTTACAAAAGTGTAAGTCAATATAGTTTCTACTACACGTGTTTATTCTTGGTCTAAGTGTGCTATGCTTTTTGTGGTGGCTTCACTGCTGTAATATCCAATCCATGTTACATCATCATGATACACGTGTACAACGTTTCGTGAGCCACTTAAAGATCAGTTTTACAGTTTGACGCATGCATCCCCACGCCATGAGCACAGTTGTGGAATGGAACAATACAAATTATTGTTTGATGTCGAGCACTATCAAAGCAATACATTTCCCTGTTTGCTGTGGATAAACAGAGACACTAAAAATGCTCCCAAAAGCGCATCATGCAACACCCGTAGCTTCTACCGAGGAGAACTGATTTGCAGAAAGGTTCCGGGATTTGTTCTCGTGAATCTTTCTTCGGCCCATAAAGATTAGCGGATGCCATAAAAAGCATCGCTTATTATCTCTTAAGGTCGACTTAAGAGGCAGCGGATGTCGGCTGGATGGAAAACGCTGGCTCTTGTGTAACCGACTATCGTACTTATCTTGTTTAGAGTTGGAGGGTTGCAGTAATTCCGATATTGTGGTACCTATTTGTGACACACGACTTACGTTGTCTGGAGAAGTACTGCCCTGTTTCTCTCTGTTTCACATGTCCTAGTACACTCCTAACAGTAAAGATTAACAAATATTATAAACCAGCGTTTGGGGTTATCCGACAGATTTGCAATGTTCTCTGTTTCCACTGGTTAAAATGTCTTGTCAGCTATGATTTTTTTCTGAAAATGTATTTTAACAATCACTCGCTCGAACGGTCACTCACTCACTCACTCACTCACTCACTCACTCACTCACTCACTCACTCACCCACCCATTTACTCACTCACTCTCACTCAACCCCCACCCACATCCACTCACTGATTCACTGGTGCCCTCACTTCACTGATTGACTACTCAGTCACTCGCGCACTAACTCATTAACTCACTGACTCACTCACTAACTGATTGACTGACTGACTGACTGACTGACTCACTCACTCACTCATGCACTCACTCAATTCCCACCCACATCCATCCACTGATTCACTGCTGCCCACACTTCACTTATTCACCACTCATTCACTTACTTACTCACTCACTCACTCACTCACTCACTCACTCACTCACTCACTCACTCCCCACCCACATCCACTCATTGATTCACTGATGCCCACACTTCACTTATTCACTACTCATTCACTTACTTGCTCGCGCACTCACTAACTCACTTACTAGCATGACGTTCTATTAAAATGCAAATCTGACTTTAAATAGAGGCAGAAAATAAGTTAAGCAGACAATTCATAAAATAAGAAAAAGAAAATGTCCAAACTTGATGGTCGTCTCTGTTTTCGAGTCTTTGATTTGAGTGACGTCAGTGAAAATTAATTTAACAAATTTTCGTTCCAGTCACATTCAAGAATTATCATTTAGCCCTATACATGTAGGCCCTACCATGTATATCTATACATGTACCTATATCTTAAAAAAACTCGCACAATCGGATAATTGCTCAACATGAAGACACCCATTGCAGTATAGCCCAAGGTCTTGCAGATAGAATATCGTGTAAAACCATTACAAGATCGAAACCCAGAATGCAGTTCCAGACGACAAATTCCTCATTCTGGCACAGTTTTACATTAAATAGACCTCGATCTTTGCCAGATATTTTATCTGTATCCGATAGTATTGAAGATGGAATCGATTCACTTGCCTTTCTCCTCCAAGGAGGACTCATTCAGGCTACCTGTATCACATGGCTTTAGCGATCGCAGCCGAGTAGCGGGGTGGGTGGTGGGATCTGTCTTTCAGGGGTTTGAATTCTTGAGAAACATCCGAGTCTCAAACTGTTATAAAGGCTATTATTCTAACTTAAGTTATTGCATAGACCTAAGATGTTTCTAGAACATATTACCCTGGACGAGACAGACTTAGGAGCTGGCAACACTGGTCTTTGCGTATCTGTCAAAGTGTTTCCACTAAACCAGGTGATAACCATCTCGGTGACATCCACTGGAAGAGTGAGGCCTGTCATCGAATTCGATTTCATCAAAGCTGAATAGTGTATCCTGCCCTGTCGTGCGTCTGTGCGGGGTTTAGAGCGATGAGAGGAGAATTGCATCTCATGTCGGCGATAAATCTGCGTGATAGGAAATCAAATTGAAAAGTGAGATTGATTTGGGGGAATGCTATCGCGACACCGAACCTCTAAACCAGCTGCAGCATTCGTCGTTCTATTTAAAAAAGAGGCGTCAATTTTTCATTGAAACAGATGGAGAGATGGAGAGAGAGAGAGAGAGAGAGAGAGAGAGAGAGAGAGAGAGAGAGAGAGAGAGAGAGAGAGAGAGAGAGAGAGACAGAGAGCCTAACCGGAAGAAATGCAACATCCAGAATCCGCCGAAATAAACCGAGCAGGCCCGAAGGTGCAAGTAGCGGAAGCTAAGAAGTGACGATGGAAGTGGGGAGTCGTGTTTGGGGCCTTAGTGGGTTATGATCTGAACCCTGGCTGGACAATCAAGGACCATTGCGCTGACCGATGTCTTCCTTTCTTGTGTCACCATTATAGGCCCGCATCTCGATTGATTACTAAATCAATGCCCCGGGCGCCCCCGGCGGATGTTCCGTGCCACGTTACAGGCTCTCAATGGGGCACAACAATTCCTGTAGCGGTATGAGATCCAACCTCATTACGGCGTAGTGGGGGAATAAATTTCAACCCCTTGCTGGAATAGCTCGGTAGTGGGCTGTTGTAATAATACACGTCTTCCCCCCTAATGCACAGCAAGATAACGTATACTATGACTGTGTGAAGAGCCGGAAAGTTGTTAATAAAATGCTCCTTAAAAAAGTCTGAACTTTTCTGATCAGTGCCGAATGATATAAAGACGCCCATAACGCTGTAATAGCCAATACATGTAGTTCATTATTCACCGCTGGAAGTAATAGTTCTGACATCAGGAGTCTATCCTACAGGGAGGGAGAGAGTCCCCTGAAAATTCCCAGCGCCGTTTTTAAAAAATTGCATTAAGTTCGTCATCTTCTTAGCCCCCGTCTGCTGAAGCATATTTTTTATTTCTAAACCTACTTCTAAGTGTTTACTCCCTATTTCCGTTTTCCATATCACGTAAGAATTTCAGGTAATTTTACTACCTCGATATAATATTTAGAGTTTCCATCGCCTATCCATAATTATCGAATATACATAATGTATTACTTCGTAGATAGGTTACAGCCTTGGCTAAGATGGTTTTCCTTTCAGATAGTACACTTACATATTTAAATTATAATATATTATGCCATTGTACAATTTGAAGAAATAAATACTACTACTACTATATCAAGATGAACTGTTTTGTCCTGGACTCCAAGGAAGAATACCAAACGCTCATCCCGGCTAGTTATATGGTCTTCACAAGGCGGGTACACATAAAAGCCAAAGAGATTGCTCATACATCGTAGTTGTGTAACAAGTTATTTGTCTTTCCAATGGAGCACATCGATTAGCTTACTCGCCAGTCCCCAGATAATGTTCTGGCGATCTGATGACAGTGCTGGGGTGTTGATATTCTTGCAATGTAGAACTGGACCACTGGTGTAATTTGGCCCCTTCTTTTGTCGTCTATTTGTGTGGAAAAAATCGTAGTTCAAAAAGTGATTAAAATACTAGTAAGTCTGACATTCCAACTTCCATGTCGGCAAATAGCCATTGGTTACTGTGTTGTTGAATTTTGAAGCAACGTTAAATAATATTCCATTAAGACACTAACTTAACTTTAAAAACTGGCGGATAGAGAATATTAATGCGTCATAATTTAGCTACAGGAAAGCAATAAATGTACTGAGTTTAATTCGGAAATTTGCCAATCCTTACAGCACTGTGAAAGAAATCATTTTCCGAGATTTTCCTATAGAGGCGATAACCATTCGCCAAATTAAGAGAGGCGGCTTTATTCCACAAAATTCGTCAACATTTTTTAAAAAGAAGTTTGATTTGCGCAGAAAAGTGCTGAACATGAACAGAGATGTCCTAATGCAGCCGTTATTTCTTGCAACTTGCCTTAATCCTTATGACATTCACGCTGACAGGACTGTCGTACAATTCTTTCCTATTGGTAATCACTCATGCATGTCCGTGGCAATACATGCCAAAGGTGTAAAATATAAATACTGCCTAATTCCGCTAATTCGCGGAGAGGCTACTGCCGCTATCTTGCCCAAAACTAACGTAGCCTATCGGGTTGCATGTGCTGCATAAAGATTTACAGTTATGGGTTGTAACGCCGCCAAACGTAAACCCACCCACCAACGTAAAACGTACACAAACGTAAGCCGATTTTTCCACAAATGTAAACCCCTCCACAAACGTAGCTCAGATTTTTCCACAAACGTAAAACCACTCGAAAATGTAAAACAATTTTAAATCCCACAAACGTAAACCGCCCACAAAAGTAAACCACATCAATCAGGGGAACAACATGGAATTTTACCCCTTGATACGACAGGATGCTGTCATTCATCTAAAGCCACCACCTCTGATTTGTGCTTTTGCTGCCATGTCAAAGTCAATTGTTGCAGCTCGTAATACGGCAGCTATTACTTTTCCTGTTTCTGCTAATGTTACCAATAAAACGCAGAGAAAACGGACAGGGGTAAGAACGTAGTGTATCCTGGGTACTTTTTG
>JAAUYG010062195.1_pt1 | contig 13315 bp, 8 predicted proteins | sample 7278091 | NCBI WGS metagenome assembly JAAUYG01 (sample SAMN14350201, study PRJNA611818) | marine sediment metagenome | isolation source: surface marine sediment (0.6m) | place: French Polynesia: Moorea | collected 2018-08
AGAAGAAGTGGAAGTGGAAGAAGAAGAAGAAGAAAAGAAGAGGAGAAGAAGAGGAAGAAGAAGAAGAAGAAACGAAGTAGAAGAAGAAGAAGAAGAAGAAGAAGAAGAAGAAGAAGAGAAGAAGAAGTAGAAGAAGAAGAAGAGGAAGAAGAAGAAGAAGAAGAAGAGGAAGAAGAAGAAGAAGAAAGGTAAAAGTGAAGAAAGGAAGGAACAAAGAAGAAATGAATTGGAAAGGAAAGAAATAAAATCAGCATAAAGCCAACTAGGCAAGAAGGAAAGAATGAAAGAAAGAAAGGATTGCGTATTGAAATGTTTCTCTTCCATATTGTTCCACATTTTGAATATAAGGGCCGAAACACTTGGGGGCAAAAAACAAAAGAAACAAAAGAAACCTTGCCCAGAGAGACAACGAACCACAACAGAGGCCCTGAGGACAGTTTAAACTATCTGTCGGTTGATTTAGACTACTAGGTCTCAATGTCAGTGCGGGGTTACAAATACTACAGCAACCAGGAGTACGCCATTTTGAATGCTAGCCGAGATAAACAGAACTTGGCCTTTAGTCGCCAATCTGAGCAATATGATTGGTTGAGAATCTGAGCAATATGATTGGTTGAGAATCTGAGCAATATGATTGGTTGAGAATCTGAGCAATATGGTTGGTTGAGAATCTGAGCAATATGATTGGTTGAGAATCTGAACTCGGCCGTAAGTAGTTTCGAGAACTACAGCATGAGACATTGAAGGGCCATAATGATACTCACACATCGTCAGTATTAACAACTGTTAAAACAACTTGTGACACTATTCCCTTCAGTAAACATGTATTTGTCTATGTAAATCCCCCAGAAAAAAGCACATCATAAAGCATTAATGTTTTTCTTTCATACCGTTCTTTACTCAACCCTGGTCAAATGGTTACTGGAATGTAGATGTTTTCCTGTGATATGTGTGTTCTAACAACCCTGTGAAGTTTTATGTACATATACGATCATCATTTGGTAAATATTTCATCTTTGTGTCGGAGAATAGCCTCATGGCTAATGTTTTATCTTGTATTATATCCGACGTAAAATAAAATTTGACTTACTTACTTACTTACTTACTTACTTACTTACATGTACTTACATGTACTTACTTACTTACTTACTTACTTACTTACTTACTTACTTACTTACTTACTTACTTACTTACTTACTTACTTACTTACTTACTTAAGGCTCTCATTCCCAGTTCTCACTGGAAAGTTATCTTTACTAGTTTACTTCACATGGCGTTACTTCCTAATATTTTGGCCATATCTTCAATTTTCGAATTTGAGAAAGCCGCTTCATGAATATTTATGAGTATTTAGAAAAGGAAAGTAAATTTTCACCACTAGCTGTAGATTGGTTCGAATCATGGTGATGCACATGCATAAACGGTAAATTTGACGTTTATGATAAATTAATGCAACCAGTATTCCTTGTGTTTGTCAATATACATGGATAATACACATACATGTACGATCAAAATACCCGGATAATAGGTATGTCATCATTTTACCTGATCAATTTGTACCGTTATACTGTTTACATATGGACAATGGGTATACTATCATTTTACATTGGTAATAGATGTCATTAGTCATGGATAATGGGTATACTGTCATTATGGATAATGGGTATACTGTCATTATATATGGATAATGGGTATACTGTCATTATATATGGTTAATGGGTATAATGTCATTATATATGGATAATGGGTATACTGTCATTATATATGGGAAAGATACAGCCTATACATTGATAATGCCATACATGGATAATGGACGATATCGTAATTATACATGGGTAATGATAATACGATATCTGTGTATGTGGCAGGCAGACATCATTGTTGGAGGTCAATTTGTTCAATTGGACAACCATAATTAGACAACCATAATTAGACAACCACAATTAGACAACCATAATTAGACAACCATAATTAGACAACCATAATTAGAAAACCATAATAAGTGAGCATTTCAGAGTAGTACGTTTAGCTTGGTGCTTTATGGCGCATCTTATATCAACACCATTGAACACGAAAATACTGCATTAATATTTATGTCACAATTACTTTTGAGATATTAATGCTGTCAGGATTTCCCGGGCAGGACTTTCATCCCAAGGATTCGATCCAGGAGTTATCTTTCTATTGTCCAAAACCATCTTGCAATCTGGAACGCATAGGGCAGCTGGAAGTTTTATCCAGATTGCTTCCGTCAGGATTCCAGTAAACAACGTGACCTTGTTTGCTCCGGATTCCATGTGAAATATCTTGGGTTGAATGTGCACATTTTGCATCAATAGGCTGACACTAGAGGCTGCTCCGAGTAGTCTATTATCATGGGATTTAGCATGATATCGGTCTGGTACGGTGATTTATTCGGGACATCCAGCATGTTCTGTTTACAATACATTTCATCTCAAGGTTATTTTCTCGTGTTAATACATAGAGGTCATCCTCAAGTATGTGGCAAGTCTCAGCCACCGTACATCGCCAAGTTTCATCACAAAGCAGATACACAACTGACTATCAAGTGTATATCCACATTAATAGACTGATATTGGTTTACGATTCCAACAAAAGAAGCGCTTGTTAGCAGTTGCACATTACCGTCCCTCAAAAATATTGTGTGTAGGAATATCAAAGATTAAGTGCAGAGTCCTCTTGTACCGAATCAAAGTAACCCGTGTAAAAGCATACTCGTAAGTCGCCCTCCCCCCCCCCATCTCGGCTGTATGTTATGGTCAGTGCTGGTCAACATTCAACCCTAATACTGTACCTTCCAGGCATTCATTGTTAGACCAGTAGTCAGTGCAAACCGTGATTTGGATAGCCGATGCACTGGCGACAGTACAAACAAATTTGATCCTTTTGGAATCGGCAACCTCATGACCTTACAATCTCAGACATGCCTCTTCTAATATACAATTATTCAAAGTAATTATGCAACATCCCTCTCAGGTGATAGCCCACATATTTAATAGTCACTGGGTTGGACTTTTTCAAATTTTGTAAATATACTAACGAAATATTGCCAACGTCTTGTAATACTCCGTACACATATATGTTAGAACATACACGCAGGCGTCTGCTACCGGTAAGACCTGTAGGGCTTATTCGATAAAAGTAGGGGAAGTTCCCCAGTCCAGGGTCTGTTTTTGATCAAAGCGTAGACGATGCCGGCATTAACCACGAATTCAAAGTTTTTAAGTACATTTAGTACCGTGACAGTATATTTTATGTATTTACTTTTGTTATTATTATTATTATTATTATTATTATTATTATTATTATTATTATTATTATTATTATTATTATTATTATTATCATCATCATCTCTAGGTGAGCACAGTGATTGTGAAGATGATCACGCTGACTGTGCAATCACAGTTCAGAATCTATTTCAACCTTCTTAGAACCTAAAACCGTTCTTTGCATTTGCCAATTGTGTCGGTCAACGTGACCCAAGAGAAGCGCATTCCCCCCTTTTTGTCCAGAGCTTACCAGGAATAACTCGGTCTTCCAAACATATAGGTCACGCATTTCCGGAAGGCTGTAAGATGGCACAATGACCCGAAAATAACCAGATATCTAACACAATGGTGGGCGGAGTTTGGGTAGGGAGACGCTGGAGGCGGGGCTACCGTACTTGGCTCCTCCCATCTCAGTTCTAACTTAATGGAGTTCTGCTCCGGAAAAATGCCGTTGTAGGTACAAGGTAGCAGTCCTGGTTTATAAGCAGCGTGGTCCACGGGGTGTCCAGTCAGTCCAAGGCTCACTAGGCATATCCAAGATGGCTGGCCTGGCGCTGGCGTGTTTCCTGCTTGTGGCGCTACAGGCTGCACTGGTCGCCGGAAGTAGCAGCGAGAATGAAATGCGGATCAACTTCCTGTCCGACCGTCTGGACGACCTGCAGGGAGATCTGGACGCGAGGCGCGAGGCGGCCCAGGACAAGATGTTCCAGTTGACTGCCATAAAATACAAAGTCTTTAGACATGAGCGTAAGTGTCAATTTGATTTTTACTTAGTTTTACTAAAAGGTTCTTAGTGTGATTAAACATATTTGCATTGAGTAAAAAGGTATTTGTATTCTAGTAATTGGAAAGTTTTTTTGTCCTTTTTAATTTTCTTATTATGGTTGCGTACTGATCGTGTACTACCTTCTGGCACGCAGTCGGAGATGATTGGGCGTTTTATTTATTTTAAATATCTTGTTCTTACACTGCTACATGCATTATGCAAAGGATTCCGGGATTGCTTTTGCCTTGTATGGTTTGACGTCGATATGGCAATTAACTATCTCAAATATTTAGCTTCTAAATTTTATTTATTTTGTTTATTTATTTTGTCATATGCAAATATATCTATTTGCTTTATGTATCACTTTCTAATACATACATTTAATATTGACCCTTCAATGTTGTTTAACCAGGATATTTCACGAAAGTATACAGCAAGTCTCAGACGAAACTGCAACATCTATAGATCAAAGCCTTTTTCCATACCTTAATAACACATATTTGACCTTTGAAGAAAGACTTGTTCGTAACTAATGCCAACATTCTTTCGTTATTTCTCATAGAGAAGAAGCGCTGCGGCAAGCGGGAGATCATGTGTCCTGGTGGCTCCAAGAGATGCATCAGCGATCTCTGGGTATGTGACGGCCACACGGACTGCCCGGGAGGCGAAGACGAGGATCAGGAATTCGTCTGCAGTAAGTGGCTCATAAGATTTAGTTCTTTTTTAAGTTCAAATGTGGAATATAGTTTGTTGGAAGTTTAAAATGTGTTCTTGATTTAACTGTAAAATAATATGTTATTTTTATACAACAGCACTGAGGTTGTATGCTTTAATAATTATAATACTAGATATTTGTATAGCGTCTTTACCGAAGCATGTTCATAGGCGTTGCCTATTTGGTTTGGCTTCAAATTGATACTTGTTTAAAATCTTTCCGTCTTAGAGCTATGTTATTATGGACGTTCTTACTACCCCCAACTAGGAGGAAAAATGTGCATACCGTAAAAATATGAGAGTCAGAATAGATAATAGATAATAAACTGTACGGTACAAGCAACATTGCTTAACAGAATTCTGCTACAGTCCTAGATATAATTTAACACATGTATACAATGTACATGTACAGATAAAAGTTGCCTGTCAATGACGCCACTTCCTCGTATATAACCTTGCGAGCCCATATCGTCATAAATAAAATACTGGAGACATTGTGTTCTGGACGAGTTTCTATTAACAGATGTAGCATAGGCAACATACATGAGTATTATGGTGCCTGAATAAATAGTCGAGCAGCTGAGTTTCAGGTTAAAGTGCCTTTCCAACCGCCAAGTGTATCCGTTTGGTTTTCCTTCCGCAGACAACAAGGCTCACGCCGGGCTGGACCTCCACGGTGACCTCAACCCACGTATGTGTGACGGCTCTGGAGCCACACACATCCGTGTCCAGATCATTGCCAACAGGAGATACAGCTGGTTCACCGCCGTCGAGGACATCCGAGCAGTGGTCACCCTCACCAAGCGTGATGGGAGCAAATCCTCGGTACGCATGCACTAAATATGACCTATTTTCGAGGTCGTAAAAAGTCACGTGACTACTCATGCAAATCTTGTTGATGAAAAGCAGTTTGATTTCGTTTTCGATTATGCGTTGTGTTTAATTTTTCAACCGGCGATTTTAAATTTAAAATGATTTTTCTTAGCAAGGTCCATTAGAATATCTGCAAAATATGTTAAGACTGGTGTTGAAATATCGTTGAACCAATATAAGATGTAGAAGATAGTGTTGATGTGACTATACCGATACTAATACAACAATTACGAAATCATTAGAATATTGAAACTTGGCGGGTGTATAAATGTAATTGAGGACATGTTTTATTCGTATCTGGATTGAAAAAAAAAACAGTACAAGTTTACAAGGAAATCTTATATGTCTGAAAAGCGTTCGAAGTGAGCGATAAATAGTTATAATATTTTGTGTTTGCAGTCGACCGTGGATGGGAAATATTTCTATGGTGGTCAGGCTATTCTGCTGCATAACGCCAAGGCTGGCGGTGTTGACCTGATTTGCCGGTTCCCTGCCAAGCTGGGCAACATCTGTGAAGCCGACTTCGAGAGAGTTCCCAGCGGAGACATCTGCGGACACGCTGTCCTGCGTGTGAGAGATCATTAGGTAAACAGAAATCAAATAAAACACTCGCATTAAGACCATCCATTATAAAACCACTTTAGAAAATTTAAGACCACTCAAAAATTACGGTTACAGACCATCCAGTGTTCTATTTCTTCTGGATTAAGAGCACATCAGAATTAAGATCTTTGATCTCGTCCTGATATCTGCTGTAATTATCTACGAGGCTGTTCAGAGAATACAGACATTTTAACCTTACGATTGTTCACACATATGTATATAGGCCGTTGAAATGGTAAACACTGTTTGAAGTAGTCGTGGACAACCTAAAGAATGTCTAACGTTTTTTTTATTAGTCTATTTACATATAACATAGCCTGTTATGTATGCAGTCTTTTATGTGTAAAATTTTGTTTCTTTTGTCTGGTATATGGTCATTTGTATTTAACATTATTCTGTATGTAGTCTTGTATATGGAATAATTAGTCTGGTATGTAATTATTTTTTATATGAGAAATTACCTGCTGCTGTAGTACAGATGGCAATTTATTTATGAGGCAATATTTAAACCGCGCGAAGGCTAATGCTGAAAGGACTGTGGGCAAATGATTTGTTCTGAGACAAATGTTTCCATTAGCTATTCTAAAGAAAAAATAATCTTTCACACTGATCTTTTTCTTTACTTTGTTGATAAACCAGGAAATCGTTAACTTGGGGGTTTTGTTTTTCCTTTCAGACAGCTTCCATGGAATAGTTAACCGCTCTTGTGCATCTTCATCCGTGTTTTATACTTTCCCGCCATGGTCCACGTTGCCAAGGTGACGCGTGATAGAAAACATGCCAACCACGAGCAGACGACACAAGCGAATTCTGCGCAGGTCCGAAGCCATGCCTGCGCATAATTTGTTTACCCTCCTATCACGTGGGTGTAAGATACAGCTGCAGGTGCAAAAGAATGTGTGACGCAACATAAACACTTTGAGACGGTTAAATAAGGCGCATTTCAAGACAATTTGCGCAAATGTAGTTCTTTAGCTGGGCCAACACGTACGGGGAAACGACCACAAGTGTACTTAAAGTGAAAGACTTTCCATTTATTACATAACTCTCCATAATTGAAGCATTGTATAAAGTATTAATGGAATGCGTCAACTACACTGCATGTCGAGAAGCAGCCGATGACCATCAGGCATGTCGCTCCCCTAAAATTTACTGATCTCCCTCAAATATGGCGCTCATGGGATAACGGTAGTGGGTATAGTTGCGAAGGTCACCGGTAAAATTGAAAAATAAAAATAAAGCCCTGGAGGCATTTGCTGTAGGTAGCTATGGTAACAGAGGTTACTGGGTTGATGTTTAGTCTATGGCACAGACGGAGGATAGATATACAGGCTGTAACTGGGTATGTGGTGGAACTGACCATTCCGTGTCTACTTTATCTGTTTGCTACAACATCCTGTATAGCAGACGAACATTTGCTACTTCCTTACAAATATTCCTTGCCAACTCTACAACATATGTGGACTGCGTCACCAACTCCTGTGTGCATATTCGTTCGAGCTGTGATTGATGCCGATGTTGAGAGAAAAATAAAAAGGCTGGTATAGATATATGTGTTTGTTTACTGGTCAGATTTCTTGAGTCTCTCTCTCTCTCTCTCTCTCTCTCTCTCTCTCTCTCTCTCTCTCTCTCTCTCTCTCTCTCTCTCTCTCTGCCTACTTTGTTCCTTTATTAGAAAAGAAAGCGCAAATAATCCCACAGAAACGGGCAACTATGGGCCCTTGTAGGAAAACACCTCTTAACTACATTATCACATATATAATTTAATATTTTAAATAAACTTAAATAAACGGAGTTGGATCTTTTAAAGGCATCCAACTCCGCCGTTTCAAATTTGACGTCCAAATGTTTCGGTAATAGTTGCCCTTTAGAGTTCCCCTTTATAGCTATACAAAACACCATAGGGAGCTTTATTTATAGACAATGGAATTGTCAGAGCGCAAATAGATGTGAGACATAGGGCCACTACACTTAATTGGGCGTAATCTGCTCTGAGATGATCACCAAGGCCGGAGTTGTCAAAACACTTAACCTAAATGTGCTGACTTGAGTCAGCAATCCGTGAACTCTGATTGGACAAGAATCTGACTTAAGTCAAAACTTGGAATTTAAAAAATTAAGTATTTTCGAGAAAATGCAGCCCAATGTCCCCAAATCGGCGTGCATAGGCCGTCAACGTTACATAAATATTGCGTTGTATGGCTGTATAATTGTTGTACGGTGTGACGTCACAACAAGAACATTCACGAAATGGTGTTAGTAGTCTGTTAGTGGTCCTATCTCTGACACTAGGAAACGGTGAAAGCACATTTCTGAAGCTGGCCGGAAGTGGTCTTTATTCTGAAGTGGTCTTTATTCTGAGGTGGTTTAATTCCGATGAGGTTCTACTTTATACTGTTGTATAGAATTGTTACAGGGATTTGAAAAAGAGATAAAGCTCTAAAAAGGTACAGCAAAAGTTCTGGCAGAATCAGACAGTGTGTAATACTGTGTTGGGTTACCGACGGCTACCTTTGTGGCATTAAACAGGATTATTTATATGAAAAACAAAAATCACCTTGGTACGTCAGGATTGATTACCTTAAGCTCTGGCGAAGGGTCCGACCACACGTCCAAATGAACCTGTTAACCTTCGTTATCTATATATTTACATACACAATAAATGTGTACAAATATAATATACGGATACGTTAAGTAAATAAGTAAGTAAAAATTTATTTACAACAATGCAATACAAAACATTAGCCAAGAGGCTATTCTCCGACATGAAGATGAATTATTTACAAATGATGAACATTAAATATGAACATAAAATCTTACAGGGTTAAAAGGGAACACATATCGCAGAAAGAGCGTGTACGCTCCAAGGACTATTCATTGAAGATTGCAGTAAGCTAAAACTTGTTATCTACTCTGTTCCATAGGCTAGGACCTTGATACCGAATACATTTACATCCACATTTAGAATTATTCTCAGGTTACACCAGCATCTTCAGCTTTCTGCTATTTCTCCCTGTGTGAGTGCAGTTCTTAGACAGTGCAGTTCTCAGACTGTAGAACCATAACATTTTTTTCTAGTGGACTCATCTAGTAGACTTACCTATTTTGGCACTGTATGACCCTTTTGGTGTTGATGTGCCGTAAAACTTTGATATAATCAATCAATCTATTGCGCTTAACAACGCAGGACAAATAGCATATGGGAAATAGAAGCTACGTTAAATTTTGGGTTATAGTTTCTTAGTTTTAGGTTGCCCATAATTGGAAGGGTAGATTCAGATATTATAGAGAAATCCAAATTATCGTTTCTATGTATTTCTAAAAGAGCCCTTCTGTATTCGCATGATTTGGATCTTCGCATGCCTATGCACTATGCCTAAAGCACTTTGCTTGATTAAATTTACCAAACACTTGTAAACGGTCATTAATAAATTAAGTTCTGTTAACAATAGACCCATTAACTGCTGTAACCGACTAAGTTTACGAATTTTGACAACTAATAAAGCAATGCTGGTATAGAGAAACACATTATACAAACATGTGATTCTGGTTTCATTCTGATTTCTCTTCAAGCCTAGTCCGATTCGTTCTTCTTTTTATATGTATATGTCGCTGATGTCGTCTGGGCAGGGTTTGCGTTAACTGTAACAGCTCTTAGTCGTATCATACCATAAAGGAAACACATGATTAAAGAGATTTCCCTACCCTTTTCAGTAATACCCGGCTTGTAGTAAGTCATGACTACACGTTTAAACAGGACATATATGTTTACATTTTTATTTTTTTTATTTTTTTTTTTTTTGCAGTTCACCAAATTGAATAAAAATATCCAAGATATTCATGGTTGCCCACAATAATTCCAGTTGAAACAAAATTGCTTCTCATTGCTACTAGGGGTATCAATGTAATATATTCATACTAATTTAATCAAATCTTTGGCCCAACGATAAGAGATGGGAGAAAGATTTTTGAGAGACTATATATCAGCTAAACGGTGAGAGTTACTATTATGCATGAATAGGAAGCCATGTATGGGGAGTCCAATGACACCATTAGATTTGACCTTGAGTGACACTGAAAGGTTATTGGGGTTTTGAAGCCTTATATCTAATAAAGTGAGGCCATGTGTTACTATTTAGCATTAACAGGAAATTATATATGTCGAGTCCAATGGCACCATCATATTTGACCTCGAGTGACCTTGAAAGGTCAAAGTCAAGGTTACTGAGATTTCAAAGCTTTATATCTTCAAAAGGAGCCGAGTCAGTCCATATTTTACTATCAAACAATAAGAAACCATATATAGGGAGTCAAGTGGTGTCATGACATTTGACCTGGAATGACCTTAAAATTCAAGGTCACTGAGAATTCGAAGACATAAAGGAGCCGAGTTAGAGCATATGTTACTGTTAAGCATCGCTATTAAATCATATGTGGGGACTCCAATGGCACCAATATATTTGACCTTGAATGACCATGAAATGCTAAATTCAAGGCCACTCAGATTTTGAAGCCGCATATCTCACAAGGAGCTCAATTAGGCCATATATTACTCTTATACATCAACAGGAAACAAATATGGGGACTTCAATGCCACCGTAATATTTCACTTTGAATGACCTTGCAAGGTGAAAGTCAAGGTCATTGAGATTTCAAAGCCTTATATATTGAAAATGAGCCGAATTAGGCCAAACGCTACTATTAACGTTAATAAGAAACTATATGTAGGGAGTCCATGACATTTGACCTTGAGTGACCTTGAAAGGTTAAATTCGGGATCACTGAAATTTTGAAGTCTTATATTCTCGTAAACGAGCAGAGTTAGGCCATATGTTACTATTAAACATGAAAAAAAAAGCATATGGGGAATACAATGGCATTCATTAGATTTGACCTACATGTAGAGTGAACTTGAAATGAATAACACTTGAATAATTTTTAACAATGAATAGCTTTTATCCGTTTGCATTATGAATACTTTATTAGATTGATATGAGATTGTCAAGTTTGGACTCATTAAAGTGAATTCGAATTAGCAACTCCAGCCAAACCAATTTCTTTTCATTTATTATCGTTGGTGCCGTAACATGGCATAATATCGCCCTCTGCCGTGTGACTAATTTCAGGCCAATGCTTGGTAGAGTCAAACTCGGATCTTTAGAATACACAACTAAAACTAATCGCCGTCCAACACCCTAACCCTCTCTGCCTATTACTCACACCCCGCATCTTCAGTTCAGAAGAAAAATGTCAGGAAAAGAGTAACAAATAATTTAAATCAACTCCAAATAAAGTAAATATACGTTGTATTTATTTTCTTTCACTAGATGTAGCGCATAATATAAGCTTTTGCTGTTCTAAATTATCATTTTATCCATATCATGTGTATGAACTTACATAAATCAACCATACAAATATTCTGATTTATATGTGGCATTCAAGAGATTGATAGAGAGAACGCGCGACCAATGATTCCCGGCAATCCTTTTTTTCTTCCTGTTTGTATAATTTACAAATACAAATGAATAAAATTGTAAAATGTGGCAGTTGTGCTGAAAAAGTTAGCTTAAATAAAAGCAAAAGACATGTTATGATCACCAATTCCTTAAGCTTACATTTTTTTGCCTCCGGATTCGAACCACCAACCTCTTGGTTGGTTCATGCCTAACCTAAACCTATTATATGCCTAACACCCTAACCTTTGGACTGCTGTGACTGCTTGGAAATCGTCACCGATAATACAACCATTTATTGTTTAATGTTGATTGCTTAAAAGCTCAACGGCAGCTTAACATAAATCCGCGATGCGGGGTGTGAGTAATAGGGGCTGGCTCAGTGGCAGAGAGGGTTAGGGTGTTGGACTGCGAGTAGATTTAGGTGTGCGTTCTAAGGATCTGAGTTCGACTCCACCAAGAGGTGGTAACACGATGAAAAGGGCTCTACAGTCCGAATATACAGTAGAGGTAGGCAGGCGTTATAAAGGAGGTATAAACCGGTATAGTGTGTGTTTCATCACGCCTGACTGGTAATGAAGAACTATGAGCCAGCTAACTATGTGCACGGAGGCTTTCTGCAGCTGTGCCGGTATAAGCGGACGGTGGGTCCAATACCGGCAAATCGCCACAAAAGAGTGATATTACCGGCGGGTCCAATACCGGCAAATCGCCACAAAAGAATGATATTATGTGCATGTGGATTGCTACTTTCGTGGTAGTCTTGGGCACCTGAGATATATGCAAAGAGCACAAGCGCACTTCATCATGACACCGCGCATAACGTTAAGGCAAACATCTGTCACAAAATTCATATATTGAAATATAAGTCATCCGTGACGTTGGCACGGCGTTAACACAGTGTCAGATCAATGCGTTGTGAGTTCGAGTCTTGTCTCAGACACTTCTTCCTCCACCTCCTTGCTCCAGTGTTGTTTGAGCCAGTTTAGCCACTCGTGTAGAAAGGGGCCTACAACATAAGATTTCAATGTTTATATGTTCAATGTTTCGTCTCAGCAGTGCCTGCACGTATATAGATTTGTTATTACATACGCGGCAATAAGAAAATTTATGGCATATCATCATCCACTGTTGCATAAAAATATAAGTGAATTGGCTACAAGAAGAAATAATTAGTGTAGTGGCTCCTATCAGAAGTACGTGTAGCATCAAGGCCGCAATGGAGGTGATGTAGTGTATTCCTGTTGAGATTTTTCTTACGCTTGAATAGGTGAAAAAACTGTTACCAGGGAATGTACCCGGCTGTGACGGTTATGGCTTTGGTATTTTAGGTTGCAGTGTGTCGGTCTGTATGTGTGTCATATCTCTGTGTGTCATCTGCCTGTGTGTCATCTGCCTGTGTGTCGGTCTATCTGTGTGTCAGACTGTGTTTAGGTCTGTCTGTGTGTCGGTCTGTCTGTGTGTTGGTCTGTCTGTGTTGGTCTGTCTGTGTGTCGGTCTGTCTGTGTGTCGGTCTGTCTGTGTTGGTCTGTCTGTGTGTCTCTGTCTGTGTGTCAGTCTGTCTGTGTGTCGGTCTGTCTGTGTTGGTCTGTCTGTGTTGGTCTGTCTGTGTGTCT
>JAAUYG010005305.1_pt1 | contig 13311 bp, 9 predicted proteins | sample 7278091 | NCBI WGS metagenome assembly JAAUYG01 (sample SAMN14350201, study PRJNA611818) | marine sediment metagenome | isolation source: surface marine sediment (0.6m) | place: French Polynesia: Moorea | collected 2018-08
CATACAATAACTTCAGAGATAATCGATGCCACAGACGGACGGACGACGGACGGACGACGGACGAATTTCGATTTCATGAGCTCTGCTGACATAGTCAAGCAGAGCTAAAAAACCTGTATTGTTTTGAGTTGGTCCCTGTCAAGTTGCAATCAACCAACGGATCTCTTAATGGACTCCCCGTTGTTTCTTTTGCTGCTGTCCATGTATGAAATGTCATATTTTATGCATGGAGATAAAAATGGGTTGGATGCTTCCAGCCTTATTAGATGCTGCTTTAGTAGCACAGCAGATGCGAGGCTGCCAGGAGCACTCCCTGGCTTTTTGCACTGAGGTTAATAGGCTTATTGCAGTAAATCTAGTTAAGGCAGTAATTTTGTTTCTGCACTCTACAATTACAGCTTCATGTTCACCAGGCTATCCCTGGTGGAAACATAAGCCTCCCACGGGCAATCCCATTTTGGTCACTCAGATTTCTATACAAAAAATCTGAATACATAAAATATATTTGTAATTTCTGATCACACATGCTTATAATGCACCTTGTCAGATTCGTGGAGAAGTTCCTGAATTTTCGGCAGAATCTCTTTGCCTTCATCATGGGATGGCAACTAAAGCAGAGCGATTCTGCTGAAAATTTGAGAACTTTTCCACCGATCTGAGTCTGTGCATAGAATGTGTGATTAGAAATTACGTTTCCAGAGTCCAAAAACATTCACTCCTATATTTGTAATTGTTTATTTCAGGGGCTCAATTATAAACTATTGCATTAAACTATAACCATTACAAAATCTAATTGAAGGAAAATAATTCAAGATAATAAGAGGAAATTTAAAAATTATAGATTGTACGCAACACATGTAGGGCTCTACATGGGTCCAAATAATTGAGGCTGTGTCACACGTCACTTTTTATTGTCTTTTTCTGTGTCCCATGTCACTTTTTATAAGAATTTTACTTCGTCACGTCACGTTTTATAAATATTTTATATATCTGTGTTTATAATGTAATTATATCTTATAAGACTTTTATGTCAATCTTCATTTTCTATAAAATTTCGACGTCGATTCTACAATTTTTATAAGATTTTGAGGTCACTTTCTACAGTTTTTATCAAGGCTCACGTCGGATTCTACAACTTTTAAAGTGGCTGTGTCACACTTCGTTTTTTACCGATGTGGAGCCCTATATATGCCCAGGCGGCGGCTTTTCAAAATCTCAGTCCCAGGCTGTCTATAGTACAGCCGTGATTCTTGGTAAAGAATCACAGGCTGTACTATGAACAACTGTCACGCACTGTCACAATCCATATAGTGCAAGAGTATTTATACGATTGTGTCCTATGACTACATATACTGGCAGTGCGCTTTTTTGCTTTACTTTTCTTTCCCTTTCTTTTTTTTTTTTTTGTGAAGCACTTTAAAGACAGAATGACCTATTACATGTATCATTGCCCCATATGAAATGTAACGCAAGGAATTAATCATTTCCCGCAGTCGATGTTACATCAACGAGTTTGAAAGATTTCAAGCTCCTTGGTTGTGACCACTGGCGTGTATTCTCGAAGTAAATGAAACGGGTGCTGAATTGTAGCTAATTGTTAGGTAAGATAAGATAGGTTAAAAGTTTATTGGCAGTCATAAACCGTTGATACAAGGTGTGAATAGACTGGTATATCACCGTGGCAAAACGCTTTCAACTGTATGGCAATTACCCATATGGCACTTATAATTAGCATAACCCAGAATAATAAACTAGTAAAATAAATGATCCTGGAAACATTATGATAAATATAAACCCGGAAAATAAACCAATCACCTGAGCTATTACTAAGCTATTACTGGGTAACAAACACACCACTACTGGGTAAAATACTCTAGTATGGATGGACACTTTACAATGGCACTAGTATTGTATTTGTATTGTAATTTATTTATTATCAGTGACATGTTCCATACATGTGGTACATGGTGATACATGTACATGACATTAAATTAACAATAACAACTGGAACCCCGCCCAAACGGATTTATATGTGACTTTAAACGTGGTAGCATTAAACTTGCAGTAGCAGAAAGAAGCGGAAGTTAAATACTAGAAACAACACCTATCTGTAGGATTATGCAAAAGAACCCAGGATGAGACATTACACATTCTCATATAACAAATTTCTTCTACTATCGCATGCCTTTATCAGGAATTTTGCCAGCTTCCTATTTTCATGTTTTAGTAAAAAACTTCGAAACCAGGACAAAATTCATTAATTGACTTAAATAAATCCTCACGCAATGCGCTGTAGGTTTCACGTTCACACAAAAATGAACCTTCAACAATCCCTAGTTACACACAAGACACAATCTTTCTTCCAAGGGTTTACCCTGCCAACGCCCAGTTTCAATACGCAAAGGCATATAGCCCCTGATCTAAGTGGCACAAGCAAAGATCTCTCGAGCTCATGCCGTGGCATATACCCTTGAAGATAATTCTCCAAAAGAAACTCTGTTTTAAAGGTACAATAAGTTCTTAGCTTGGGTTTAACTAGTAGTTGCGCAAGGCCCACCGATATTGGTTCCGGCCTTTTTGGATGGGTACCGGCGATCATGCCTATAAGCGCCGTGTATGGTTGATCCCCAGCGGCAGGCAATAAAAGCTAATAAATGGTTCAGCTTGTGACCTTCCCTCTTTATTGTTGTAAAGTAGCTTCTGCAGAGCATGTGTGCACCTGTCTCCGTTCATGCAACTCGTGCGAAGTTTAGCTAAGTTTCGTTTGAAGGAAAATAGCTCAGTGGCTCTGGCCAGGGTAGACACCCTTAAAGGCTCAATTGGACCATTTCTAAGTTCTGAGTAAGAATTAGGTAGGGACGTATGAATGCGTATTCCAGAACCGACACATAGACTGGTATAGCACTATACATAACCGCTTACTTGCTTTACTAACAACGTGAACTACAATGTGATGTACGCGAGCATTCCATGTTAACTTCGGCGTCACCGTCACCCCTAGTACTTTGGCATGGTCGACATACTCGACACCTATCCCGGCACCTATCTCAAACCGTCTATAATAGGATCTTAGGAAGAGCGTCGGTATGTGATGGGTCCTTGCAGAAACAGATCACCATTCGTTGTTGTAGATTTTCAGACGGTAAGTTCTCTGGTCCTTTTCGACATTACGTTGACAGAGTCTTGTTAGTCCGACGTCGAATTGGCCGTACATATTTCAAACAATGTATCGTCGTCTACATACTTGTACATCTGCCAATTTTAACGCTTTCGGATTGGTCTGTTCAAAGGGATGCCACCAACCTTACAATATGCTTTGGTAAACCAATATCCACAAGCTTGTTACCAAGAGATTGTGATCAATTAGATCAAATGCTTTAGAATAGCTACCAGGACGATCCTGACATACTGAGCTATACCGGTAAGTGCCTGCCGTATCAGTGACTTAATTTAGAACCATTTGTGGGTGAGTTCCACTGGTCAGAGCGTCACTGAGTTGCTGAGCATCCGGCTATGCTTCCAAACTGTTTTGTACCAACTTTACCCAGGCTTTTGTTGATGCGCCTTATTCGTGTTATTAGGATGAATTAAGTAATATTGTTGAATAGCAGGACACAGTGCCCGTGTAGGCATTTCTTTGGGAGTCCCAGTGGAGCTTGATATCAGTTCTGGAAGCTGCATTGGTGTCACACCTAAGTCGAGCAGAGTGTTAAAGGCCTCCATCTGGTCCCTGCTTTTTTTTTTCTTGGATCAAAAAGCAAAAGTATTCCATTAGAGTAACATATTGCAGACTGTGCTAATATTTTACAGAAACTTACAAAATGGGTACTCGTCAGCAACACCTCAGTAAAAACAAATATTCTCATGGATGTTTTCTGCACTGAGTTACTGTTATGAAGGTTTACCCACCTCCACCAAATGCCAGCTAAGCTGAACAAACTCGGATTAAATCCAGTTTTGTGAAGAACATATAATCAAGTAGGAAGCAAAATGTATTTCTTTAAATGTTTATGTCCTTTGTCATGGTGGTTCAACGAACTTGTTCTCCAGGGAGCCTGGGCTATCTTCCCAGGTGCTCAGCCCACAGAGCAACCCTGGTGCGTCCCCAGGTGACGGATAAGGGAATGACCTTTAGTTAAAGGTCAGCCAGCTACTTTAGCTGGCCGCGGACCATAGTGGGCATTACCTTGTTCATTGCTGGACTTTTTTTCAAAATGTGACTTGACATTTTGCCTTGGACTTTGCACTCATTTGACCATAGCATTCTTTTCTGGTGGACTCTGTTTGGACTCATAGGGAAGTTTGCACCTGTTTTGGCACTGTATGACCCTTTTGGTGTTGGTGTGCCGTTAAACTTTGATATCACTCACCCAGTCAACGAATGCTCTCATTTTTGCAACATGTATAAAAATCATGTTAAATTATTCTCAGTGCGGGTATGGGATGCACTCTCGGGTTGTACTGAAAACAATAGACTGCTGCACTGCCACTTTCAGATTCCCAGTGCTTTGTTATTTGGCCTAACTCTATATATGCAGCAATCAGGCATGTTGCATAACGAAGCTAGCATGTTATGCAATCTAAACTTGCACAATTTTTCATGCTGTACATTGTACAATATAGTATTTTGCACAATCTAGCATGATGTGACAGTCCTCCCGGTGGCAATCTAGCCTTATCGCGCAATGCAGCATGTTCTTACGACAATCGAGGACGCGCATCACGAAAATAAGTCTTGAGTTCGGAATGCCAGTTGAGCATTGAAGAGCCGAGTGAGCCGTGCACACATTTCTGCAATCGTTCGTGTGTTTCGTCTGCACATCTACAAATATAGGTTTTTTGCATTTTCTGTCAAACACAAACCTTAATAAATGGCAGATAAATGCACACAAGAACAAGAAGATGAGCTGGAAGCTCTAAAAGCAATATTTGGCGAAGAATTTAATGGTATATGCATATTTTTTAAATGAAACCTTAATATCGCCCATGGCATGTATCCGTGCGGCTCTCTCACTGTGTGTACAGCCTACAGGTGTATAGTTCTTCAGACTTGTAGCCATGGACAAGCCTTTTTACCGATAACCCAGGCCGAATAGCTCGACTCGACTAAGTTATGCCAGTAGAGAGTACACAGTCACGCGGGACCATTGGCATTGGCATCTCTTTTATGAGTTTTAGCCGGAATACCTGGCTCGCCTGCAGCTGTTTGCCATTTTCTGATGGACACGGCAGGTGAAAGCCATGTGACCATCAAAAAATGTCAAAGAACTTGGCTTGCAGGAGACTGGTCTTCTGCCTGGCCAGCAACCCTTTATGAGTTATAATACTACCATTACTGGTAGCCGAGGTCCACTTTTCGGGCTCTGGAGACACTTTACGGCTATACAGACTGCACAAGGGATTTTGTCGGATGTATATGCCTATTGTCAGACACTTTCTGCTATAATATTAGAACTATGGCAGAATTATTTTGCAGTTGAGTTGTGCATGGTCAGAACTTGTGCAGAGACCAAACTCAATAAATAAAAGTTGGTTTTCTCAGTCTAGTCAGGGCAGTCCGTGCCTGTATCTGTCTGTGTAGTCTGTCTTATATGATAACAGGCTGTCTTATATAATGATAAGACTGTTAGCTCAACTCAGCCGGCGGCACTAGCGCTGGCTGCACTAGCTGAGACCGTGCAGCCAAGTCAAGCTAACTCCACCTAATTGTAGTATCAGGTCATTCCCCATCTGACCTGTTTGCACCATAGTCGTTTCCCCGTCTATGCCTGGTCATTTCCCCATCATGCCGTATCCCCGTCCTGCCGATTCCTCCCCTAGCCAGCCAGAGGGATTATTCTTTTTTTCGTTCTTATTATTATTCGGGGTTTTTTTTCTGGGGGGGGGGGGGGTAACTATTGTAACAATTTCGAAAAGTATAGTCTAGGCAACAACAAAAAAAAAATCGCAAAAAAAAACAACCAAACAATATAAGCAACATACCCAAACAGTGGCTCAAACGTCCATAGTCGCATTATGATTCGGCCATGTGCTTTCCTCGCCTGCCGACAAATGCCTCGACTGGCTAATGTAAGTAGTGGGGCTAACCACTTAGTGTGCTTTGGCCTGAGAACACTACACTACCTAGATTTTTACTTTACTCTTTAAGATGATTCTGAGTTTTCTACAGGGCTGCCCACAAATTGGGTCGTAGACCTAATACGCCTACCGTAATCGAAAGTTTTTCTGTCAGGCTGTCAGTCTCACTTGGAGGCATACTGTTTTAATATATTAATCAATACAACAGCATTAACTCAGTTGATTCTTTCTTCATCATTCCGGATGACAAATGACATGACATGAACTATCAGAGGATAATGGAACCGAGCCGGTGTATGGCCAAGGTTTTATGACAGTTGTATTGCCGATCCGGGTGTTTCATACTGACTGAAATTATTGACAAAACTAAAAGTTGACAAGTAAACAAAAATGTATTTGTTTATATTGAATGAGTTGTGTATTGAATGTATTAGTTGAATATCCAATTTGCGACTTGCACACTTCCAGATTTTGCGTGAGTAGACAAGGCATTCAGGATGGAAGGCTGAATGCCCGGGGCTGAATGCTAGGTAGAATTCAGTTTCGTGTTCTTGGGCCAAAGGAAATAAGTTTGAATCATGAATGCTATGTGTGGGACCAATTACAGTATGTGCCACTTATTTTTAACATGGATAACACTATTCTTATATAGAGTGCCTTCATAGACAGCCCGTCGATGATACCCAGACTCATGAATGTCTCACTGTTATATTAGCTGCAGTCGGCTATGCACAGGCTTAAGTTGTTTCCTATATATACCAGTAGTTAACTAAAAAATAAAAATAAAAAGTCTATAACCATAAGTTTCAAATTTTTACTCTTTTATTCAGTATTCTACATCACCCCATGGTATAGTCCACATTCAAGTTAATGTACAGTGTATATGCCTGTACAAATATTAAAGTGGCAAGATCACACAAAAACATGTGGAGGTCGAGACGAACAGTTCCAGCATAAGACTAACATACATCCTCCTGGTCATGGGGTAGGGGGTACCGAAAGGGGGTAGGGGTACGGGGGGGGGGGGTCAGGGGCATGGGCTGTACACTCGTGCACATGCCTTCGACAGGCTTCAGGCGGTCCTCTTCTTTTGCATATACTCGTCCCACAACTGGAACAGCAGGCCCTGGACATTTTGATGCTTCCATCACATGTAACGTGCCAGTTTTTGGTCAGACACTAGTCACACTTGTACAGACACATACTGGGACTCCTTGTAGAGCATCTGAATGAAAGCATAGAGAGTAGGCCGTCCATGGGTCCTACCATTCAGCCGGCGGTGCCAACCCTCAACGTCGTTGTTCGTCTGGATGGGCACCATGAAAACGCTCCACTCCTTGACGTCCGATACCGGAGGAGACCCAAGTTGTTCGGATGTAGGTCACCAGGATGCAAAGCCGCTGGTTTCCTTCTCCACCTGTCTCCAGTCTCTCCATACTGCTTCTTATGTGGAAAGAGGGAAGGAATGGTAGAGCTAACAGCTGCCGGATGTACCTGTGGGCCGCGCTCCTTTTATAATAGCTCTGCTGTAGACCTGCAAAGACACGACATAAATATTCTTACTAATCATAACAGTTTCTCCCCAGGCATTGTTTGATATTTTCTTCTTGTCACTTGACCAGGTTAATTAATCCCGGGGTAATTACTGTGAAACGTTACACCAATAATTATCTTGGCCTTAACTCCCAGATTGTCCCTATTTCTCAAGTGATCTTAATACAGCTTTCACTGTAATTTACACTGCTTGATATATTCTTTTGATATCTTTTACAGAATGACTTTGTCTTACCTAGGGACTACACTTTCCGCCACACTGCCTGTGTCCAGTGGAACGCACATCCCTGGATCGTCTGCTGGTGGGGGAAAACTGATTTGATAGCCTTCCAGACTGTGGCTTCGGAGTCTTATCATGAAGCGCTGCACCCGCGGTTCGCCAGGAAGTTGCTTGACCTTCTTCAGTACCTGAAATGACATAGGCTAATTTATAATGTACAATATATGCATGCATAATTAGCGATGATGTTCATGGTGATAGTGATATCACAAGAAAATAATAATAATAATAATAATAATAATAATAATAATAATAATAATAATAATAATAATAATAAAAAGACGAAGAAGAACACCAGGTTTATTGTAAAGGTTAGAATCTGGTTGAATGCTTACCTTCTTATACTTGGCTTTGGACTTCCCGGACATTAGTACAAATGCCAGCGGAAAGCTGTTTTGTACTATCCCCTGATTTCAGGACCACATGTATTGAAAACAGCTGGGTGAAGGGTGGTCTGACGAGGTAGAGTGTAGCGTCGATGTACCACGTCTTGGCTCCGCTGAGAAACTCCAGCTGTTCGGCGCGAGCAAAGATCAGATGCTGTTTGTCCCGGATGTCCCTTTCTGCAGGAGACCCTCTGGGACGTGGTCGTTTTCGATCTCGAAGGCCAGCTCACGTGGATGTTGTGGTCTTGTTCCTTCTCGTCGGTTCGCAATTCTAACCTGGAATTAGATCAATCAATTATATAGCAATTATATATTATGGGAATGAAATTATATCCAGCCAGAAATTACAGCATTGGGATCCTGGAAATGGGTCAAAATAAAGGCTTCTTTGATAATAATATACCATACTACTATTAGTAGTGTAGTTACTGCCGCTACTACTACTGGATATAAGAACAACAATCACGTATAATAATAATAATACTAATAATACTAATAATAATTAACGATAATACATAAATGCTGGATGCATACTTACAAGATTCGTGATCTTAGGAAGAGCCTCGTTGGGAGCTTCAAGAACTACGGTGTTCATCAGTGCTTCCTGTACCAGGATTTCAGCGGAAGTGAACGTATTGCATGTGGCCTTCTGACACACTTCCGCCTGGACAGCCAACGCCTGGGTTGCTCCTACAGTCGGGGGATGAATGTGGCTGTTTTTCCCGCGCTGAAACTCTCCATTCCGTTGGATAACTGTAGCTGGGCAGCGAGCATTCCTTGGGCATACTGAACACTCCCAGTAAGTTGCATATGGCTTCTGCCTCTTGACTGTGTAAGGTTGTCGGCCAACTTCGGCTTGCATCTTTTGCTGCCACACTCCTTCATATGGAACGTCACGGCGATGGAAGCGTCTCCTGGGGGTAAGTTCTCCTCAACAGGGGATTCCTCCATGCTGTCCACTGGCTCCGGAACCTTAATAATAATAATGTTTGAAGAAGAAATTGTGAGAAATTCCGAGAAGGAAAAGAAGCTGACCTCCAGCACAGGTCCAAGTGACGCGTCTTGCTCTTCTTCTCTCCTGGGAGATGGAGATCATGAGGCAGGTGGATTAGGATGCGGATAAGCCGGAATCGCAGATCGGCTTTCATCGGACGACTGTTCTGGCGACACTGGTTGCGAACACATCAGTTGATGAATGTCTGGTGATCTGTAATCCGGTGATAGAGGAATGGGTCTGCAAGCATCGTCCATCCATGCCGAGGGTGCCCCCTCAAACAACTGGATGCCAGGGCTGTCTGGGGTAGGGGGGGTGGCCACGACCTTAAACAGAAGCAAAAGAAATTAAGAAGCTGGCAGTTTTTTCAAAACTGTTCAAGCAAAGAAACAAAATATTGTATTAATTACCCGCAATGTAACGTTTAATGTTCTAAAACACTTCGCCTGTGTAATTACTAAATACTTTTATTATGGAGAATAGAAGACCATATGCTCTTGTAAGCGGGTAGACTTATATTCAGGAAATACAAGCATCTCCCTAAATACTGGACTGTCCGACGCTTCTTCACACCGCTGGACATAGTTTCCTGGAAAGAGCAAATGACATATCTAAAATATAAAACAAAATTAATGCATGAAGTGCCTTTCAGCACATGGTAGACCTGTTACGAGGATAGAAGAAAGGGCAGCACCATGGGGTGGGGGGTGGTGGGGTGCCCAACAAACATAGGCCATGGCCCGGGGCAGCCATCCCAACAGCCATGCAGATCGGCATTCTAACACAACATGGGTGGTCGTGGGGGTGGGGGGGAGGTGCGCATTTGGCTGCCACGCATTCAATATAACCGAAGTATACCCTCAGATCTATCGGGTGTCAAGTTGGCCTAATTGGTAGACCTGGCATTGGCTGGTAATCCAAAGATCGCGTGTTCGCGTCCCGCTAGAGCAAGCTACATGTACTGTCTTTCCTTGGAGGGTGCGGGGAACCGGCGAATCAGGTGCGGTCGGCGGGGAAATGACTAGGGATATACGGGGAATAGGCATGGGGGGGGGGGACCAGTAGGATGGGGAGATGCCCATAAACCCTAATTGTGGCTATAAGAGCATTTGGAGCATGTGAAGGACAGTTGCTGCTGAGGCTTCGAAAACATCCAGAAAAACGATTATTTGGCAGGAAATTTTACTTGGGTATTGTGCAAGAGAAGATTTGAGTTCTGATAGATGGACATGTGAAGGCAGATATGTGGCTGAACTGTTAAACTTACTAAGGATAGCTACGATACATTGAGTTCTGGTGTCTACCATTTCCAGCTTTTTCCAGGATGCCGTCAACATGATCACAAGATTATCAATGGAATAACAAGTCATTGTCACATTGCTTTTCGGCTAGGGATGTCGATCCATTCCAACTGAGACTCAGTAGCGTTGTTTTGGTGCCTGATTGCAATAAAATTGTTCCAAACGTTTATAGCACCAAATCTACGATAAGATGGTACGGTGAAAGTCTTGAGTAAATTAAGATGCCTGGTTCCTTGCATGGTCCCTTGTGTTTCCCTTGTGCTTTGAGCTTTCCTTGTGGTGTTGAGTTTCCCTTGTGCTGTTTATATGTTTTGCCAGGTGAAGGTCCGCGCTCATCGCCGCTGCTGTGCTGTATTCAATGGCTGATCAGATGAAACCACAATTTTTAGGTTTGCTCCTTTCATTGCCTTTATAGATTCCTCCACAAGAAGTCTGTCTTGTTATTAGCTTTCAAAATTGTTGGCTGCGATCGAGGTATAGACAAGCCAGAAGAGATTTAATTCTGCAATGTTCATTATGTTCATGTGCAAGTATTTGATGTTGTCAGCTGCTCTGAGAGTGTCACCACAAACATGACAAACGATGTACACATGATACCAGTATATCATGTGGTTTCACATTGACCTCCCTAACCTTGGCTATTGTGTATTTTATTAGGTTCTAGACGCCTTACACGATAGAGCCCCTAACAAATTGCATGGCACCCATGGTTATTTCCTCCCTCTGTTAATGGTCATAATTTCAGATTTGCTACTGTACACCTTGTACACCCCTGTTTCAGGCTGATCAGGTCATGTTGAATTTCCTCTGGCCTCTACTGTGTTGAGTAGGTGACTTGTCTTTGGTAAAATATGAAGTCTGAATTGTTATATGGCATAATCTGCCTGACACTTGCCTGGTATTCATAAATGGTGCTTAGCCTGCATAGCATAGTCAAGACGTATACAGTGGTCTCTCTCTTAGTGTCCACTCTCAACAGAGGCCACCCTCTTTAATGTGGCCACAAATTTTTGGCACTGCTACTATGAATGCATTTACTTTTCCCTCTTGCTAAGGGCCACCTCTCTAATGTGACATTAGAGGGGTGGCCCTTAGCGAGAGGGATATATACCACAATTTCTTGGCAAATAGGGTGGCCTTATTAGAGGGAGACTACTGTAGTACCAACTTGTCCATTAAACAGAAAGCCTCCATTTAATACTATTTGCAGATTAAAGTATCTCATGTAAATGTATAGACTGAGTATGGTCTTGACCTAATATCCATTCAGGGGCTTGGGCTATTTAATTGTTGGTTTGCTGGAAGGGGAAAGTATCAGTGGTAAACAGTTACATATGAGAAAGCCTAGCTATGAGCAACTTTAGCTACACAACATTTAATAGGATATTGTCAGAGCTTTGTCCAAAGTAGAGAGCTCTGGGCTGGAAAACCGACTCACCTCCAGCTACGGCTGTTGGTGTCCATTATATCTATCTCTAGCATGCTCACATTCAGTGAACTCATTGGGGAACACAATGGACTCATGTAGTAGTGAGCCAAAGAAACAATGCCATTATATGTTAAGTAGACTGAGTGAGATCTTTCACAAGAAGCATGATGGGCAGTTGGTGTACAATTGAATGCTTTTGTCTCTGATCACTTGGTTCATGTACCGGTACTGCTAAAAAGGAATACAGGTGGTTTTAAACTATACTTTGGTTTGCAGATGATCATGGAAAGCCTAGCTCCTCACTTGTGCACAAAGTTCTTTTATTGTGATTTCAGAGATCAGTCTTCATCCGCCATGCTTCATGATCAGGATAGCAGACTTAGAGGTTTCCTTAAAAGGTAGGTTATTGAATGATCTAGTGAAAGTAATATTCCTGATATGTGTGTTTCTTTTGTACTTCTGTTCTTCTCTACCTTCTCATAGGAAATGAATGCTGGATGTATCTGAAACATGACATACACAAATGTATGCAAAAATCATGTACATTGTATTTCTATAAATATGTCATCAAAGTTTTCTTCCAGAATTGCCATGATGAACTACTGTAATGTGTTAAACTTTGTAAAATAAGCTGCATTGGTTTGTGTTTTAGTAGTAAAATGTTATGTGTGTATGAACTACTCTTCATGCTAATATATATTACGATTGCTCTGTTCAACTCAGTTGATCAGCTACCTAATTTTAATAGAGATTTAGGTCACATCATAGCAGTATATATCTACCTGACATTAAATATTGGTAGCTAGTTGACTGGATCACTGACATATCTCTTAATGTTAAGTAAATAGGAAATACAGTTTTAAGATATTGTGTAGCTCTCGATTTTCTTTTGACTTGTACAGTACTAGTACTGCATATACATGAGCTTACATGTAGTATAGGAGTCACACAGTCACACTGTTCAGGTAACCATGGCTAACAAACGGCATGGTACCCATGGTTAATTCAGAACCCCTAACAAACGGCATCATGGTACTCATGGTTACTATTTAAGTGTCAGCTTGTGTTGCTATTACCTGATACAATAGTGATATTTTTGTTCCTTGTAAAGCCTGTGTGTCGTATATGTAAATATATGTAGAATACCTAAGTAATCATGGCGATGTCATGATTTGATTGCGTTTCAGCTCCACTCTGGCTGAAGGTAAGCTTCCCAGAGACGTATCCGAATATTCCTCCCACACTGGAGGTCCCATCCAGGTCTGGAGTTCTTACGGATGCTGATAACA
>JAAUYG010012078.1_pt1 | contig 13311 bp, 10 predicted proteins | sample 7278091 | NCBI WGS metagenome assembly JAAUYG01 (sample SAMN14350201, study PRJNA611818) | marine sediment metagenome | isolation source: surface marine sediment (0.6m) | place: French Polynesia: Moorea | collected 2018-08
CTGCTGGTCTGCAACCATTTGCAGGCGGTGCTCGAGCCGGCGGAGGTAGCGATAGGCCGCGGTCAGGTCTTTTGCCGTCTCGGCCTCCAAGCGGCCGGCATCGACCAAGGCGGCCAGTGCATCGGCCGTGCGCGGCTGGCGCAGCGCCGCCGCGCGGCCGCCGTAGATCAGCTGCTGGGTCTGGGCGAAGAACTCGATCTCCCGGATGCCGCCGCGTCCCAGCTTCACGTTGTGGCCCAGGATCGCCACCTCGCCGCCGCCGCGCTGGGCGTTGATCTGACGCTTGATCGAATGGATGTCCTGGATCGCCCAGAAGTCCAAGTTTCGGCGCCAGACGAAGGGCCGCAGGATCGCCATGACCTCGCGGCCCAGGGCCGGGTCGCCGGCGATCGGACGCGCCTTGATCATCGCCGCCCGCTCCCAGTTCTGGCCCAGGCTCTCGTAGTAGGTCTCGGCAGCGGCGATCGAGATCGCCAGCGGCATCGCCGCGGGATCCGGCCGCAACCTGAGATCGGTCCGGAAGACGTAGCCCTGGGCGGTACGTTCGCTGAGCAGCTGAACCAGGTCCCGGGTCAGCCTGACGAAGAAGTCCTGGCAGCTGCGGCTGCCGGTATAGGACGCCCGCTCGGGATCGAAGATCGCGATCAGGTCGACGTCGGAGGAGTAGTTCAGCTCTCCGGCGCCCAGCTTGCCCAGCGCCAGGACGCAGTAGCCGCAGCCCTCGGCCGGCGCCTGCAGGTCCGGCAGGGCCAGCTCCTTTCGGCCTGCGGCCCGGCGCAGCAGGAAGGCCAGCGCCTGGCCGATCGCCTGGTCCGCGAAGCGGCTCAGGGCCGCGGTCACCTCGTCCACCGACCAGGCGCCGGTCAGGTCGGCCAGGGCGACCACCAGGGCGACCTTTTGCTTGGCCAGGCGGAGCGCCGCCTCGACCGCCGACAGCTCGGTCTGACCCTGCAATCCGGCGTTGAGGCGCTCGAGTGTCTCATCGAAGGGTTTTTTTGGGCCACGCCTTAAAACCGCCTCGAAAAGTTCAATATCATTGAGCAGGCAACGACTCAGAAAGGGGCTGTAGGCGAAAACTGCCCCCATGAGGCGCTTGACCTTGGGGTCTTTGGACAGCTCGCCGAGCTTCTCAGCGTGCCCGGACTCTGCCATTCTGGTTATCCGGTTGGTCCAGTCCTGCCATCCGGGATCGGCTCGCTCGGGATGGGCGAGCACCGGGAGTAGGGCTTGGGACGTGAAGAGGGGCAAGCGCGTCATCCGCTACGATCCAGTTTCAGGCAACACTGCGTGCCACCTCGGTGGCGGTCAAGGACCGGTCAGGGCCGGTCGTTAAACGGATGGGGCGGGGCGAGACTTGTTGAAGCGAAGCGCTAGGATTGGCCTGGAAGTCCTGCTGGGCGGGGTCGCGACCGTTGCGGTGGTCGTCGGACTGCTGATCTGGCGCCTGTCGAGCGGTCCCGTGACCCTCGACTTCATCACCCCCTACCTCGAGACGGCCTTCTCCGACCCGACCGCCGGCGTCAACGTCCGGGTCACCAACACGGTGCTGACCTGGGACAGGGCCGAGGGGGACCTGGACTTGCGGGCCCTCGACGTGACCGTGCGCAACCAGGAAGGCCGGTCCATCCTGTCCCTGCCGAACGTCGAGGTCGGCTTCAGCCTGACGGCGCTGCTCTCCGGAACCCTGGCGCCGACCCGCATCGAGGTCGTCGGCGCCCGGATCACCCTGCTCCGGAAGGCGGACGGCAGCTTTCACTTCGGCGACGGCACCGCCGCGGAAGCGCCGGACGACGAAGATGCGCCCGAGCTGACCGGCATCGTTCCCGAGCTTGTCGCCCATCTGCAGGCAGAGCGCGACCCGGCAAGAAGCATGTCCTATCTGCGCCAGTTCAACGTCGTCGACGGCCAGCTGCTGGTCCGCGACGAAAAGGCCGGCGTCGACTGGTGGGCGAAGTCGACCAACATCTCCGTGGGCCGGGGCCCCACCGGGCTCTCGGGCGAGCTCTCGCTCGACATTGCCGAGCCCAAGGAGATATCCGGCGTGCGGGGCGCCTTTTCCTACCATCGCGGGTCCGAGCGCCTGGACCTGGTGATCAACGTCGACGAAGTGCTGCTGTCCGACCTCGCGCTCCTGTCGCCGGACCTCTACAAGCTGGCCGGCGTCGACGTCGCCTTGAGGGGCACCTTGATCTCGGCCTTCAATGCCGAGGGCCAGGTCACCAACCTCGGCTTCAACGTGTCGGGCGGGCCGGGGCAGATCGCCATCGCGGATCTCTGGTCGGCGCCGGTGCCGGTGCAGAGCTTCAAGGCCCGCGGGGTCTTCGACGGCCCCGGCGCCAAGATGAAGGTCGAGGACGCGACCCTGACCCTCGGCAGCGAATCCGATCCGGGCCCGCAGGTCGGCCTGGTCGGCAGCGCCGAGCGCCAGAGCGACGGCGTCGTCATCAAGGCCCGGGCGGTCGGGCAGTCGATCGCGCTGGACGATCTGGCGAGCTATTGGCCCCTGGGCCTCAACAACAACGCCCGGACCTGGGTCACCGAGAACATCCGCGACGGTCTGGCCGATACCGCGGAGATCAACCTCGACATCCTGCTGCCCGACGGCGCCGAGCAGGAGGTGCGCGCGCGCGAGGTCTTCGGCCGGCTGACCTACAGCGACCTTTCCGTGCACTACCTGCGTCCGCTGCCGCCGGTGACCGGGGTCAGCGGCGAGGCGACCTTCAGCGCCGAGCAGTTCGTCATCCATCCCAGGGGCGGTCGGCTGGGCGCGATCTCGGTGCCGGAGGGACGGGTCACGATCGACGGGCTCGACGTCAAGGACCAGACCATCGACATCGATCTTGAGGTCGCGGGCCCGATTCGCGAGACCTTGGAGCTGCTCGATCACGAGCGCCTCGACCTGGTCAGCGGCCTGGGCATCGAGCCGGAGCGGACCTCGGGCAGCGCGGCGGGCAAGCTGCGCTTCAGCTTCCCCTTGGAGTCCGATCTCAGCGTCGATCAGATCGAGGTCGCGGCGGAGGCGACCCTGAGCGACACCGAGGTCGGCGGAATCCTTCTGGACAAGGACCTGAGCGCGGGCCGACTGCAGCTCGTTCTCGACACCAAGGGCATGCAGGTCAGCGGTCCGGTCCGGCTCGGCGGCCTCGGCATGACCGTCGACTGGCAGGAGTTCTTCAGCGCCGAGAACCCGACCACGACGCGGATCTCGGCCAGGGTGCCGCGGGTCGAGGTCGCCGACTGGGCGGCCTACGGCGTCGACGTGGTCCCCTATATCGAAGGCCCCGCGGTGACCGAGATCGCGGCCACCATCGATCGCGCCGGCGTGACGACCGTGGAGGGCAAGGCCAACCTGCGCCTGGCGAAGCTGAGCTTTCCGATCCTCGGCTGGAGCAAGCAGCCGGGCGGGGACGCGCGCGCGACGGCGACCGTGATCTTCGACGGCGGCCGACTGGACCGGGTCGACTCCTTCCGGATCGACGCCGGCGACCTGCACGCGGTCGGCAGCATGACCTTCGATCCGACGAACAGCGATGTCTCGCTGCTCAAGCTCAAGGACCTGGCGGTCGGCCGGACCCGGCTCTCCGACGTGGCGGTCCGGGAGGGCGGCGAAATGCTCCGCGTGGAGCTCGGAACCGGAACGGTCGATCTCGCGCCCCGCTTGAACGGCGAGACCGCGGCTTCGGAGGAACAGCAGCTCGCCGCGGCGGCACCGCCGAGCGACGGCGCCGAAGGCGGGGCGCAGGACGCGGTGCAGCCCTTCGACCTGCAGGCGAAATGGCTCGACCGGGTCTACTTCGGACCCGAGGAGTATCTCGAGAACGTCCGACTCAGGCTGGTTCGGGCCGAGGGCGGTTGGGACCGGATGGAGATCGACGGCCAGGTCCCGGCGGCGCTGGCCCGCCACCCCAGGGCCAGGCCCGAGGCCGACGTGGGCACGCGCCCGTCGGAGCTCGGCGGGAGATTCGGGGAGGCGGCGGACTCGGCCGATGCCGAGCCGCCCGAGGAAGACCGGGGCCCGGTGACGCTCAACCTGCGGCTGGTTCCGGTCGAGGACGGCACCCGCCGCCTGGCGGTGCGGTCCCGCGACCTGGGGGCGATCCTGCGCGCGCTCGCCATCGATCCGAACATCGACGGCGGCAAGCTGGAGGTCACCGGACAGACCGAAGGCCCGGACCCGGCCAGCCCGATTCGAGGCCGGATCGAGGCCGACGGATTTCGCGTTTACGACGCGCCGATCCTGGCCAAGGTGCTGACCGTCGCCTCGCTGACCGGGATCGTCGAATCCCTCGGCGGCCCGGGCCTGGTGTTCGAACGGATCACCGGCGACTTCGTGTACGAGCGCGACCGCCTGTCGACGGAGCTCCTGCGGGTCTACGGCACCTCGATCGGCATCACCACGAAAGGGCAGGTCGATCTCGCCAACGGCTGGATCGACGTCGAGGGCACGGTGGTGCCGGCCTACTTCCTGAACCGGATCCTGGGCGCCATCCCGATCATCGGCAACATCCTGATCGGCGGCGAGGGCGAAGGCCTGATCGCCTTCACCTACAAGGTGCGCGGACCGAGCGACAAGCCCGACGTCAGCGTCAACCCGCTCTCCGCGCTGACCCCGGGCTTCCTGCGCGGTATCTTCAACATCTTCGACGGCGACGGCCCCCGAAGCGGGGACGACATGACCGCGCTGCCCTCCGGACGCAGCGACAAGTAGCCCGCCGCCCCCCAATGCGGCGCCCCGGGGGCGCCGCATTGGGGCGGGTCAGGCGACCCGGACCAGGGCGTGGCGCTTCTTGCCGGCCGAGAGCTTGATCACCCCCTCCGGGTTGCGGTCGGCCAAGGTGACGACCCGGGCCTCGTCCTCGATCCTCTGGTCGTTGATCCTGGCGCCGCCGCCCTTGATCAGCCGGCGGGCCTCGCCGTTGCTGCTGGTCAGGCCGCTGCGGGCGAAGAGCTCGTAGGCCGGGAGGCCCGCCGCCAGGTCGGCCTCCGGCATGTCCAGGCTCGGCAGGGCCTCGCCCAGGCCGCCCTGCTCGAAGGTCTTGCGGGCGGTTTCCGCGGCCTCGGCGGCGGCGGCCTCGCCGCGGCAAAGCCGGGTCGCCTCCAGCGCCAGGACCTTCTTGGCCTCGTTGATCTCGGCGCCCTCCAGGGCCTCCAGGCGCGCGATCTCGGCCTCCGGCAGCTCGGTGAAGAGGCGCAGGAAGCGGCCCACGTCCGGGTCCTCGGTGTTGCGCCAGAACTGGTAGTAGTCGTAGGCCGACAGGCGTTCCTCGTTCAGCCAGACCGCGCCCTCGGCGGTCTTGCCCATCTTGGCGCCCGAAGCGTTGGTGATCAGCGGCGTGGTCAGGCCGAAGAGGGTGGTCTGCTCGGCCCGGCGGCCGAGCTCGACGCCGTTGACGATGTTGCCCCACTGGTCGGACCCGCCCATCTGCAGGCGGCAGCCGTAGCGCCGCGACAGCTCGACGAAGTCGTAGGCCTGCAGGACCATGTAGTTGAATTCCAGGAAGGACAGCGGCTGCTCCCGCTCCAGGCGCAGGCGCACCGAATCCATGGTCAGCATACGGTTGACCGAGAAATGCCGGCCGTAGTCGCGCAGGAAGGCGATGTAGTTGAGCTCGTCCAGCCACTCGGCGTTGTCGATCATGACCGCGTCCGTGGGCCCCTCGCCGAAGGTCAGGAACTGGGCGAAGATCCGTCGGATGCTCTCCTTGTTGCGCTCGATGCCCTCGAGGTCGAGGAGCTGGCGCATCTCGTCCCTGCCGGAGGGGTCGCCGACCTTTGTGGTGCCGCCGCCCATCAGGACGATGGGCTTGTGCCCGGTCCGCTGCAGCCAGCGCAGCAGCATGATCTGGACCAGGCTGCCGACGTGCAGGCTGGTCGCGGTCAGGTCGTAGCCGATATAGGCCACGACGCGCCCCTGGCTCGCCTCCCGGTCGAGGCTCTCGAGGTCGGTGCACTGATGGATGAAGCCGCGCTGGTCGATGGTGCGCAGGAAGTCGGATCGCAGCTTGCTCATGTCGGCCGAAGGGCTCCTGATGGACGTCCGGCGACTTGCCGGGGCGGCGCTGAGATATCACAATCCCGCCGGCGTCTCAAACGCCCGGCCGCGGTCTTGAGGCCGGCGGATCGGCGCGCGAAACGACTCTGGAAGCCGCGAACATGGGTGATGCCGACGGGCCGTGGGTTCTGGGCCTGATGAGCGGGACCTCGCTCGACGGCATCGACGCGGCCCTGATCAAGACCGACGGCCGGCTGCGGGTCGAGACCGGGCCCTTCCGCTACCAGGGCTACGACGACGGCTTCCGGGCGCGGCTGCGGACCCTGCTGGGCCGGGCGGCGGAACCCTCGGCCGAGTTCGCCGCGGTCGAGCGCGAGCTGACCCTGCGTCACGCCGAGGCGGTGCGGGCGCTGCTCGAGGACGCCGCGGTGCCGGCCCCCGAGGTCGCGCTGATCGGGTTTCCGGCCCACACCCTCCTCCACGACCCGGCGGCCGGGCGGAGCTGGCAGATCGGCGACGGCGCTCTGCTGGCAGCCGAGACCGGGATCGACGTGGTCTGCGACTTCCGCAGCCGGGACATGGCCGAGGGCGGGCAGGGCGCGCCCTTCGCGCCGCTCTTCCACGCCGCCCTGGCCGCCGGCCTGGAGCGGCCGCTGGCGGTCCTCAACCTCGGCGGGGTCGCCAACGTCACCTGGATAGGCTCGGAGATCGGCCCCGGAGAGGCTCTCGAAGGCGGTCTGCTGGGCTTCGATACCGGTCCGGGCAACGCGCTGCTGGACGACTGGGTCCTGCAGCATCTCGGCCGCCCCTACGACGCGGAGGGGGCGCTGGCGGCCTCGGGACAGGTCGCCCCGGAGGCGCTGAGGCGGCTGCTGGCGCATCCCTACTTCGCACTCCCGCCGCCGAAGGCGCTGGATCGCGATGCCTTCGACCCGGGGCCTCTGGGCGGGCTTTCGGCCGCCGACGGCGCGGCGACCCTCGTCGCCTTCACCGCCCAGAGCGTTGCCCGGGCGGCCAGGCATTTCCCGGCGCCGGTCGGGCGCTGGCTGGTCACCGGCGGCGGCCGGCACAACCCGGCGATCATGGCCGCCCTGCGGGCGGCGCTCGAGGTCGCGGTCGAGCCGGTGGAAGCGGTCGGCTGGCAGGGCGACGCGCTGGAGGCCCAGGCCTTCGGGTATCTGGCCCTGCGCAGTCGCGAAGGCCTGCCGCTCAGCCTGCCGGCGACCACGGGGGTCGCCCGCCCGGTCAGCGGCGGCCGGTTCTGTCCCGCCGAAGGCGAAGGTTAACGCGCCGCGGCGACGGCCCCGTCCTCGGCCTTCGCCAGGTAATCCTCGACGTGGCCGGTCATCTCATCCATCTGCTCGGTGAAGAAGTGGTTCGCCCCGGGGATGACCCGGTAGTCGATGGTGATGCCGCGCTGCTGCGACAGCTTGTCGACCAGCTTGGACACGGCGGCTTCGGGCACGATCTCGTCCCGGCTGCCCTGGATCACCAGGCCCGAGGAGGGGCAGGGGGCCAGGAAGCTGAAGTCGTACTGGTTGGCCGGCGGGGCGACCGAGACGAAGCCCGCGATCTCCGGCCGGCGCATCAAGAGCTGCATGCCGATCCAGGCGCCGAAGGAGAAGCCCGCGATCCAGCAGGCCGAGGCGTTCTCGTTGATCGACTGGAGCCAGTCCAGGGCCGAGGCCGCGTCCGAGAGCTCGCCTTCGCCCCGGTCATAGACGCCCTGGGACCGCCCGACCCCGCGGAAGTTGAAGCGCAGCACCGAGAAGCCCTGCCGGGCGAAGGCATGGTAAAGATTGTAGATGACCTTGTTGTTCATCGTGCCGCCGTGCTGCGGGTGCGGGTGCAGCATCAGGGCGATCGGCGCGCTGGGCGCCTTGCTGTGCTGGTAGCGTCCTTCCAGGCGACCTTCAGGTCCGTTGAAGATCACGTCAGGCATCGGCGGTATCCATGAGCTTGCTTCACGTCAGAATCTAGGAAATCTCAGGGTAGATATCGGGTCTGGCCGCTGGCGTTACCAGGGGCCGAAGGTTAAACTTGAGAAGATTACTCGGACAAACCATATCCGACCCGATAAGGTTTCGAAGGCCGGGGGCGAGCTCTCCGGGAGGTCAAGCGGGCGCGGATCATAGCACGACGGGCAAGGCGATGTTCAAGTTCCTGGTGGAAGAGATCGACTCGATCATGCGCCGCGATCCGGCGGCCCGGTCCCGGTTCGAGGTGGCGCTCTGCAATCCGGGCTTCCAGGCGATCCTGTTCTACCGCCTGGCCAATGCGGCCTGGCGGCGCGACTGGCATCTGACGGGGCGCTTCCTGTCACAGGCCGCGCGCTGGTTCACGGGGATCGAGATCCATCCCGGCGCCAGCATCGGCCGCCGGCTGTTCATCGACCACGGGATGGGCGTGGTGATCGGCGAGACCAGCCACATCGGCGACGACGTCACGCTTTACCACGACGTCACCCTGGGCGGCGTGGCGCCCAGTGTCGACAGTGACAGCCAGCGCAACCAGAAGCGCCATCCGACCCTGGAGAGCGGCGTGATCGTCGGTTCCGGGGCCCAGATCCTGGGCCCGATCACGGTCGGCAGCAACGCCAGGGTCGGCGCCAACGCGGTGGTGACCAAGGACGTGCCGTCCTGCGTGACCGTGGTCGGCATTCCCGCCAAGGTCGTCCAACCGCCCGCAAAGCGCGAAGAGCAGCCCGCCTTCGTCGCCTACGGCACGCCGACCGGCGACCTGCCCGATCCGGTGGCCCGGGCGATCGAGGGCCTCCTGGACGAGGTCTCGCGCCTGCGGGCGCGGATCAACGACCTGGAGGCCCGGGCCGAGGCCAAGGGCGAGGTCGACGGCCTGACCGTCGAGCCGGCCGCGGAAGACGGCGCCACCGATGCGCCCCAGGGAAAGTGCTAGTGATGCGCAGGAACGCGCAGTTGGAGGATTGACGGTGAAGCTCAGCACCAAGGGACGCTATGCGGTGATGGCGATGGTCGACCTGGCGGCCCAGAGCAACGGCAAGCCGATCGCCCTCTCCGATATCGCCGATCGGCAGGAGATCTCGCTGTCCTATCTGGAGCAGCTCTTCGCCAAGCTGCGCCGCGGCGGCCTGGTCCGCAGCGTCCGCGGCCCCGGCGGCGGCTATCTGCCGTCCCGTCCGCCCGCGGAGATCCGGGTCTCGGACATCATCCTCGCCGTCGACGAGCCGATCCGGACGACCCGCTGCACGCCCGGCCAGCCGCTCGGCTGCCGCAGCAACAAGAGCCGCTGCGCGACCCACGACCTCTGGGAGGAACTGGGCAACCAGATCTACCTCTATCTGAGCTCGGTCACCGTGGCCGACGTCGTCGAGCGGCGGGTGCTGGGGACCAGCAACCTGCTGTCCAGCGGCTCCGGGCCGGTCGCGGCCGCGGAGTAGCGGCCCGCGACGACCCCCGCAGCAGCCATGACCCGACCGGTCTACCTGGACTACAACGCGACCGCGCCCTTGCGCCCCGAAGCCGCGGCCGCCCTGGAGGCGGCCTCGCGGGAGGTCGGCAACCCCTCTTCCATTCATGGCTTCGGGCGCCGGGCCCGGCGCCGGGTCGAGGACGCGCGCGAGGCCGTGGCGGCCCTGGTCGGCGCCCGGCCCGTGGGGGTGATCTTCACCAGCGGCGGCAGCGAGGCCAACAACCTGGCGCTTGCCGGGCTGCCGGCCGGCCGGATCCTGGTTTCCGCGGTCGAGCACGATTCGGTGCTGCAGGCGGCCCCCGAGGCGCGCCGGCTGCCGGTTGACGCCGCGGGCCGGATCGAGCTGGACGCCCTGGCCGAGGCCCTGGCCGAGGGCGACGCTGCAGGCGGGCCGGCGCTGGTCTCGGTCATGCTGGCCAACAACGAGACCGGGGTGATCCAGCCGGTCGCCGAGATCGCCGCCCTGGCCCGGGCGCAGGGCGCCTTGGTGCACTGCGACGCGGTCCAGGCCGCCGGGCGGCTCGAAGTCGACCTCGAGGCCCTGGGCGTCGCCGCCCTCAGCCTCTCGGCCCACAAGCTGGGCGGGCCGCCGGGCGCGGGCGCCCTGGTCCTGGCCGAAGGCGTGTCGGTGGCGCCGCTGATCCGCGGCGGCGGCCAGGAGCGCCGGCGCCGGGCCGGGACCGAGAACGTGCCGGCCATCGCCGGCTTCGGGGCGGCGGCTGCGGCGGTCCTGGACCCGCCCAAGCCGGACCCGGAGCTGGCCGGCCTGCGCGACGGCCTGGAGGCCCGCCTGCGCGCCCTGGCGCCGGAGCTCGTGGTCTTCGGGGCGGAGGCGCCGCGCCTGGCCAACACCAGCTGTTTCGCGCTGCCCGGCCTCTCCGCCGAGACCCAGCTCCTGGCGCTCGACCTCGCCGGGATTGCGGTCAGCTCGGGCGCGGCCTGCTCCTCGGGCAAGGTCGAGCCCTCCCACGTCCTGCGGGCCATGGGTGCCGACGCGGAGACGGCCGCCGCGGCGATCCGGGTCAGCCTGGGCTGGGCCACGGCCGCGGCCGACCTGGAGCGTTTCATCGAGGCCTGGGACGGGCTATACAGGCGGCGGGCGGCCTGAGCCTTGATGATCCTTCCGGGGCTCGTCGGCCGCCGCCAGGAGCAAAGGAGGACGCGGGTGCAGGAGCGTTCCGAAGAGACCCCGATCTACATGGACAACCAGGCGACGACGCCCCTGGACCCGAGGGTCCTGGAGGCGATGATGCCCTATCTGACCGGGCAGTTCGGCAACCCGCACTCGGTCCATCACGCCTACGGCTGGAAGGCGGTGGCCGGCGTCGAGGCGGCCCGCGCCGAGGTCGCCGAGCTGATCGGCGCCGAATCGCGCGAGATCATCTTCACCTCCGGCGCGACGGAGTCCAACAACCTGGCGATCAAGGGCGCCGCCCGTTTCCTGCGCCGCAAGGGCAAGAATCACGTCGTCACCCTGGCGACCGAGCACAAGTGCGTGCTTGAGAGCTGCCGCCGGCTGGAGCGCGAAGGCTTCCGCCTCACCGTCCTGCCGGTCGAGCCCAGCGGCCTGGTCAATCTGCAGCGCCTCAACGAGGCGATCAGCGAGGACACCGCCCTGGTCTCGGTCATGGCGGTCAACAACGAGATCGGCGTGATCCAGCCCCTGGCCGAGATCGGCGCGCTCTGCCGGGAGGCCGGGGTCGTCTTCCACTGCGACGCGGCCCAGGCGGTCGGCAAGATCCCGATCGACGTCGAGGCCATGAAGATCGACCTCCTGAGCATCTCGAGCCACAAGGTCTACGGACCCAAGGGCATCGGCGCCCTCTACGTGCGGCGCCGGCCGCGGGTCCGGCTCGAGCCGCTCTTCGACGGCGGCGGGCAGGAGCGGGGGCTGCGCTCCGGCACCCTGGCGCCGGCGCTCTGTGTCGGGCTCGGCAAGACCTGCGTCCTGGCCGGGCGCGAGATGGCCGAGGAATCGAAACGTCTGCTGGGCCTGCGCCGGCGCCTCTACGACGGGATCATGGCCGCCCTGGAGGGAGTGAGCCTCAACGGCGATCCCGACCAGCGGGTCGCCGGAAACCTCAACTTGGCCTTCGAGGGCGTGGACGGCGAGGCCTTGATCAACGCGATGCCGAAGCTGGCGATCTCCTCCGGCTCGGCCTGCTCCTCGGCGGCGGTCGAGCCCTCCTACGTGCTGCGCGCCCTGGGCCTTTCGGACGAGGCCGCCCGCTCCAGCATCCGCATCGGCCTTGGCCGCTTCACGACCGAGGCCGAGGTCGACCTGGCGGTCGAGGACTTCACCGCGGCCGTCACCGCCCTGCGCCAAGGCGAGGTCGCCAAGGAGCCGGCGGTCGGTGCCACCAGCTAGCCCTATCCGCGGCGCTTCGGCTGAATCGAGGCTGGATTTCGGGGGCGCGGGAGATTACCTAATGCCCGCCGAAGCGATACCTGGAGCCTGAACAGATGCCGAAGATGGTGTTCCTGGAACCGGACGGGACCCGCAAGGAGGTCGACGCGCCCCTGGGGCTCTCGGTCATGGAGATCGCCCACCTCCACGGCATCGACATCGAGGGCGCCTGCGAGGGCTCGCTGGCCTGCTCGACCTGCCACGTCATCGTCGAGCCCGCCTGGTTCGGCAGGCTGGAGGTCGCCTCCGAGGACGAGGAGGACATGCTGGACCTGGCCTTCGGCCTGGAGGAGACCTCGCGGCTCGGCTGCCAGATCGTCATGACCGAGGAGCTGGACGGCTTGACCGTGAAGCTGCCGGTCGAGACCCGCAACATGCTGTTCGATTGAGGCGCCGCTGATGACCGCCGCCGCGGGCGAAGCAGACGGGGTCTTCGAGCGCCTCAAGCGGGCCTGCCCCGAGGACTGGGCGGCCTACACCGGGCACGCCTTCGTCCGCGGCCTGGCCGACGGCAGCCTGCCGGAGTCCTGCTTCCGCTGGTACCTGGCCCAGGACTACCTCTTCCTGATCAACTTCGCCCGGGCCTACGCCCTGGCCGCCTTCAAGAGCGACAGCCTGGACGACCTGCGCCAGGCGACGGCGACCCTGGACGCCCTGATCAACAGCGAGATGCAGCTCCACCTGAAGTACTGCGCCGGCTGGGGCCTGAGCGAGCGCGACATGGCGGCCCTGCCCGAGGCCGAGCAGAACCTGGCCTACACCCGCTACGTCCTGGAGCGCGGCCTGGCCGGCGACCTGCTCGACCTGCTGGTCGCCCTGGCGCCCTGCGTACTGGGCTACGGCGAGATCGGCCGGAGGCTGCTGGCCGATCCAGCGACCCGGCTCGACGACAATCCCTATCTCGACTGGATAGAGGTCTACGGCGGCAGCGAGTACCAGGAGGTCGCCGCCGCCGCCCTCGGGCAGCTCGAAAGGGTGGCCCGGGCCCGCCTCGGCGCCGATCCCGCGGCCTCGCCGCGCTGGCCGGCTCTGGCCGCCACCTTCCGCAGCGCGACCCGGCTCGAGGTCGGGTTTTGGGACTTGGGCCTGGCGCCGCCGGCCGCCTTCGGCGACGCCTGACCCCTGCGTGCCTGATCGCCGCGTACCTGACCCCTGCGTGCCCGATTCCGGCGTTCTGGGGTGCCCGCTACTCCGCCGCCGTGGCCTGCTTGGCGATGCTGGCGAAGACCTCGTCCAGGTCCTTGGCCAGCTTCTTGAGCTTCTCGCCACCGTCCTCGTAGGGCGCGAAGATCACCGTCGGCTTGCGGTAGGTGAGGGAGGCCGTGCCGTCGTCGTTCTCGGTGATGTAGAAGCGGATCGGGGCCTCGATGCCGACCGGGATGCTCGCCTCCAGCATGGGCACGGCGAAGCGCGGGTGGTAGACGCCGACCACCATGTTGCCGGGAATCACCTTGTCGAAAGCGGC
>JAAUYG010291396.1_pt1 | contig 13308 bp, 9 predicted proteins | sample 7278091 | NCBI WGS metagenome assembly JAAUYG01 (sample SAMN14350201, study PRJNA611818) | marine sediment metagenome | isolation source: surface marine sediment (0.6m) | place: French Polynesia: Moorea | collected 2018-08
GGGCGGGTGGGGGGTAGGTAGCCGTCCAGTTCAACCGTCCAGTTCAAGAATTAACTGGACGGTTACCTATAATGGTAAAGTATAGGGAAAATCGTTGAGGTATATAATAATAACCATCATTGCGCATGATACGCTGGGTGCATATATGTAAATTTTACACTTTTTGTAAAGTCAAAGAATGGGTGTCAGCATAACTTTATATTACAATGGTCTTATAATTGTTTAATTCTTTAATGGTCTTATTTCTTATTTTAACTAGCATCTATTTTAGTGTGCAATATTGCTTTCATTGACTGATCATATTTCTGGGGCAATCTCGCTTCTGAAGATCATAGTGGAAAGGGTATAGGTATAGGAATTTCTGGTGTATTTCCCAATTATATAACGCCAGAAAATATTGCCTCATATATGCAGCATGCATAGGATAGCACATTTTGATAGTACATTTTTCACCAATAGATTTAAATGGCCTTTACCTGTGCTAAAGGTATAATACATATATACACCTGATATGCTGACTCACGGCTTTTATATTTATAGGTGTAATGTTGTGACCTGTATCTTCTGCTATCTAAGTGACGAGTCCTTTCATATCAACCCAAAGTGATTGTGACTATCTCACTGCACCGTATACCTGCAATTGTTTATTGGTAAGCCCCAGTTGGCGTAATTTCGGCCTAGTGTTTTCGACGAAGCAAATTAAATGAACATAAAAAATAAGTTCCTCAAAATAGGCACACCTGTCAAATTGAAACATTCCTGGAGACATGACGCCGTCACTAGTCCTAACACGGCAGTCTTAATTTCCAATCAACTTGGTCATACTTTTTCGATTGGCGAATATTAATTTACAACTATTATTTCTTTTTTTTTTTTTTTACTTTATTGCATTTTGGTATCGAAACATCATATGAAAACTTGACACAACACCGGATATTTTACTTGATAATTATGAGACATAAGAAGCAAAACACACAACTACATGTATAATCTTGTTAGACCAAATGCAAGCATATTTGCAATACATTAAGTGCATATTACATATTCTGTGTCCGATAGCCTTGTAGTTCAGGGTAATGTTGGACTGTTGTTAACCTTTTGATTATATGATTTATATACAATTACTATATGCTGTCCTTTTGCGGCGTTTCTTTGTATCTAGGTTATTTTAGTGCCTAAGGTGTTCGTTCCTGCATGTTTCGATAGCATTCTGCTTTGGTTGCTCCATCGAGTACAAGGTAGCTCTTCCGTGTCAAAGGTCGCCCCAATACATTGGGCAGTATGCTACATTATCGAACGTACCAACCCTGAACATGATGTGTTTCCTACACCTGATTGTAGGCGATATTTTAACCTCATTAAACCTGAACACACTGGCACAAAGAAAGGATATGATCTGTCGTCATTATTTTGATAAAATTAAAAGTAGCTCGCACAAGTTGCATGAAATGTTGCCTCCAGTCAGACAGTTAGGCCACGATTTAACGTCACTGATTAAGGCGAGAACCAATCGATATTCCGAGTCTTTTATTTCATGGATTTTGAGGAACTGCCAGTAATGTGTATTCTAACGCCAGAATGTTTCAGAAATATGCGAAAGAGTTTTAGTAATATGTAACATCTTAATCCTACTGTTATGTGTTTTGTTATTTTACATGTATATGTTTTAGTATTGAAGTAATCAAATCCAACCTGGTTGCCAATAAAGCACACTCACTCACTCCACAATGTGATGGGATGTTACATTTGATACAGTGGGCTCCGGGGATCATCAAATCATGTATCCGCTTTCTCTGTGCAGGAGATTTAAGTTCTTTCACTGCCAAGCTATCTATTTACACCTTCATTCTGTACTAGCGGTGATGGCTGGGAGCTAAACTTTCCATGAGATGGCACGAGACTGGGAATACCTGTGTATAGTTGGTAGGGAGGAGGGGGGGGGGGGCATTTTCAGTGACACTTCCGTCGTTTTGCTTTCGCCTCCTCTCCTCGCTAAACTGTAACTTGCCGTTGCAAATCTTCTCCCGCTTGTTATCGTACGCTTCCCGGCGTCGCCTACCGTATTTTCTCGAATTGTTAACGCACTGTGTGTCCTCCGTCAGTTTCAGTATCCTAGAAGTCCTACCCTTGTAGTATCCCCTGTCATCGCACGTATTCTCCGAGATGGCCTTTCCGACCTTGACCCGGTACGCTTTTACAGGTTAAATCTAACACATATATAAGAAATTACTAAACCGTAGTTCATTGTAAGCGAATTGATACAATATTATAAAATAAGTGAAGCGGTAAACATGTCTTCTTGTCACTTTTTCTCATTTCCTGTGTTCTAGCCAAGAATATGTCAAGCGGCAGTATGTCCTTAAACACTTAAACTGTAATACCCATAATTACTTCATTAACGGCACCCTGCGCTTAATAGATAAGCATGTATCTATTTAACATTAAGCTGTATTATGTATATGCATTCGCTTTTGTTAAGTTTATAAATGTTGATGTATCCATATATATATTCAATAATTATGTTCCATTGTGTAAAAGGATACACATATTTTGCTTTTCTTTCAGGTAAAGCGCATCAACAGCATAGATATCGAAGGTAAGTCGCTAACAATTGGACAGCATGCTGGTAAAAGGGATTGTCATATAGGTCTTTAAAAATGGTCAAACGGTATTTGGCTTCATATATGAGATATCGTTAATTGTCCACGTATGTGATCACATAAGGGTAATTTCTAAAGATACCCTTGAAAGACTGAATAAGGACTGAAGTACATGTATCTGTCCTTAATTCCAATGTTTTCCCCAATTCTCAGGTGGTCTCAAAGAAAGGTTTCACTGTACTTCTATATTTCATTTGTCAGAGTACCGCGCCACGTTCAACATGTTTGACCAGAACGGCGACGGTATGATATCGACGACGGAGCTGAAGAACGTGATGAAGCAGCTCGGACAGGAACTGACTGACGAGGAGGTCCAACAGATCATGAAAACAGTGGACAAAGACAGTGCGTACTCTAGATTAAGACAGTGCGTACTGTAGATTAAGAAAGCGCGTACTCTAGATTAAGACAGTGCGTACTCTAGGTTAAGACAGTGTGTACTCTAGATTAAGACAGTGCGTACTCTAGCTTAAGACAGTGCGTACTCTAGATTAAGACAGTGCGTATTCTAGTTTAAGACAGTACGTACTCTGTAGATAGACAGGAATATTATCATGAATTTATGGATTTATTGAGTAGCACTGTTAGAACTGGGACGGGGTTCTCGAAAATACGTAAGTCTAAGTGTCGACGTAAGTCAGTAACCTGAGCACTGTGATTGGCTAAAGGTCTAACTAATAAGCCAAAACTTAAACTTAACTATTTTCAAGAACTTCGGAACTGGATTAGCATTATTACAAGGGTAATAGGGTATGAAAGGAAAACAACATGGTGCCAGTAAGTAACAAACAAAATGTCCCAAATTATATTGAAGTGTTGTTGTACTTCGAGTACGAATAAAGGTATATTATTAAAGATACCCTAAACAAAGCAAAAAGTCTCTAAATCTGGGCCCACTCACGAGTAGTCAAAGACTCCATGCGCCCAGATGTGACTGGTTGAAGGGCGCTTATTATGACCAAGGATAGTTTTTTTTAATGAAAATGAATATTCATGTTGCTTTTTTGTAGCACGAAATACTCACCGGGAAATATTGCATATGGTTATTTTACTGGAATGCATTTTAGGGAATTATTTGTTGATTATTATTTTACAGTCTGTTTACGTCCTTTTGGTTGTTCTTGTGCAACGTTCGACACACTGTTCGACGGCCTTCAACTGTCCCTTGTAAAAGATAAAAATGTTACACTCTTAAAGACCAATGTCGGATCACTCACCTTACAAACTATTCCTTTGCAGAAAACGGCTTCATAGATTACTTGGAGTTCTTGGACATGATGTCCAAAAAGGCCCCTGCAAGCACAAAGGAGTTGCTGTCAGAGACTTTCGCTTCTATAGACACAGTGAGTAACCTGTTGTATTATTTGCACATGTAGCAGGACAGAGAATTGGGAAAGTGTCTTTACCCTAGTACCTGTAAGAGCAAAGGGATATTATATATGTTTTTTTATTATAGCATTGGCATAGAAACGATGTAACCACAGTGTCAGCCGACACAGCAAACAGTGCTAGGAATAGTTTATATGTCAGCGAACAGTGCTAGGAATAGTTTATATGTCATCGTCATCATCATCATCATCATCATCATCATCATCATCATCATCGTTGTCGTCGTGGTGTCGTCGTCGTCCTCCTTCTCCTACTCTTCGTCCTCCTCCTCCTCCTCCTCCTCCTCATCATCATCAGCAGCAGCAGCAGCACCACCACCAGCAGCAGTAAAAGTGATTGGTTATATAAGTAGTAGCAGTAGTAGTGCCGATAGCTACAGTAACAATACAGCAGTAAAACAACACTGGTAGCAACAGCGAATACAACTCCGCGGGAAATCCATTGTTTATAGTACCGCATTCTTAGTCTATTTTTATTTCCAGGACAAAAGTGGTAAGATCAGCCGGTCAGAGCTGAGGACAGCTATGAAGACTATCGGCGTGACCGTCAGTGACCACGACCTGGACTTCATCATGGCAGACATTGACGTGGATGAGGATGGGGAGATAGGTTACGAAGGTAAGGTGCTAGTTGGGATGCTTTTCCTGGGATCCTTTTGTAACTTTGGTGGTGGTTTTATGCTATGGGGCAACATTAGACGTCGACAGTAGCAGCAAGACTTAAAAGAGCTATAGGACGAGCAGCAGCAGCAGCAGCAGCAGAATCACTTGCAACAAGAACAGTACGAGCAGCAATAGTAACAGCATGATGTAACAAAAGTAATAAACAGTATTAAATTAAAAGTTCTTTTTAGTGTGTTCTTTTCTGCTCCTATCCCTCCTCCCCTTCTTCCTCTTCCTCCTCCTCCTTCTGCTTCTCCTTCTAATAACAACAAATCCATATTCTTGGCATCACTTCGGTTACGGAAGTAAAGTTTCAACCTTATCGCTATGCCATCTTCTTTCCTTTCTTTCAAAAGTTTCGCTTTCAATTTCAATTCGTTTTGGTTAACTTTGGGAATATGGAGGCAAAATCAAACGAGATATGTACGCAGAAAACGCATGGCACATTTACTGTTATACATTATATGTGGGCTACCTTTGACATTAAATCCCGGACCTAAATTCATCAATGTTACTTTGGGGTTATTCGGTGCATTTTTGTTCGACTTGTCAATCGAACAGTGTCTCAAAAATATCGTTGAGCAAAACAGATGAAACTTTGGGATTCTGGGGTATGCGTACAATGTAGATGACGTTTAACACATTAAGGTCATTTTGAGGGTGCTTCGGCACCTTTCGCGGAAAACAAAAATGTCCAGCAAGCGGTTCTTCCAATCTGATGAATGTCAAAGTCACTTGCCGCCATTTGCGTGAAAGTCATAATGCTGATGCAGAGCGTAAAAGCCTCTCTAGATATTGCACTTGTTGGCGACGAATATCTCTAATGGCAAAAGGCAATGAGTGACAGAGCATACAGATATATCTGTAATCGCCTTCGTTTGAAATAATCTATTATCGCATTGTTTCCTACTGAATCTTAGAATTTGTACAAATTATGGAGGCAGTCGGCGTGGTGTGAAGATGGCGGCTTCGGGATCCAAGACGTCCTGAAGAGAACGCTACTCGGAAGAAATGATACACTTTTCTTACAAGGATTTTATATGTGCAATACAGTCCCGCTCTTTGCAAGAAAAAGGGGTTAAGGAAATGTTACCAACAAAGGACAAGTGTGTAGCCGAGAGCAGCCTAAGGTTTCTTTAGCTGTTTAACAACCCCGATGTGGCAACATAAACAAACTAACTTTGGCGAGACGGCATTGGAAAATGCGAACATTTTATCTTGAACAAATTTGAACGAACTAACCTAATTTTTGTTGTTTTATTTTTTCAGAGGTAAATATGTTTTATTTTTTTCAGAGGTAAATATCAACATGTTAGCAGATAGCTAGCCTCTGTTATTAATACTAAAGCAAATGGTTATAAGACAATAGAAATGTGTAGGGGTGGGAATTAGTGTCGTTGTGTTATGTTTATTATCGAATAGTTTATATTTTTATGCCTTATTACTGTCAAAATTTTATGATTTTGTTACCAAACGTATTTATTATGTATCCACACAATAATTGCAGCGACCTAGATCGATTTTCTTACACTGTGATTCTACTTATTAGAATAACACGGATTAATGTTTTAAAAGATAAAAAAGGTAGTGTACAATGCTACTATTTTGTTCCGAAAGGAGCCATCGTAAATCGGGGAATTTGATTATAATACAACGTATTTGAGAAAAAGGTTTAAGCACATATATGCATTTCCTGTATTTCGTATTCTTTTGATTGTGTGGTGTAATACTGAATTAAATGTTTTGTGAAATAAAAGTAAAAAGATATGTGTTAAACTTTTTTGTGCGTGTGTGTAACCATAACAAAGGCTGTCCAGTAATACTAAATTAAAATAGCTATTATATACCTGAAAAATCTCCCTATACTTTACAATTGGAACGATCATGCAATAAGTCTCTATATTTGAACGAATGACCTTTCGTTTATCGCACTCTGTCCGCCAGTAGCAAAGGCGCCTGTGCTCCATATTTTTAATAATTCATAGGTTTATTTGGGCTTCGTCACCACACCAAGGTCCGGACCGTTGCTATATGCCCCACAGCCATGAAAAAGAAAAAAGAAACAACACTGGGAGCAATATCGTGTCAAAATGGGCTTTTCTTGTGTAATATATGACTTAATATCACCTAAAATGTGCTAAAAGTGAAGTAGCAGGTACATGTATATAATAACAGTGTTATCGCACTTGTTCAGCGATGTATTTTTGTATGGACTAACATCTGCATTCCGACTCGCAAGTTCGTTGGAATGAATGCATCTGTTATTCCATACAAAATATATCGTTGACTTCTTGCGATAACCCTTAATTCTCCACTTTTTTATGGAATACTTTAAGAAGAACCGTAACGGTTTTGAGTTAATCTTTCCTTTCTACACTTCTTTATAATATTCAATTTTTGAAGGTTTATCATGTTTTAGCTGCTTGAATGCTATGGCACATGTTGAATGCTCAGACAGAAGCACGATTTTGGAAAGAATGGCGTGTGGCAAGCCTGTCAAAAAGGTGGCGCGGGGGTTTATGGCAGATATATTTATAAAACTTTTAAATACTTCTGTTGCACAAACTGCTGTTAGTCCTATGGAATATGTATATACACTTTAATACATCACCAAACTTATGTAACAATTTCCCCACTTAATGTTTTTTCATGTTAGATTTCAGCTCAACATTTGCCCATATTGTATGGGCCATTTACAATCCATTAATGGTGCACAAGCTTGATTAGAATAAAGGACGAGAGGCAGACCGTCCCAATTATTATGGACTTCATGTTCTTTCATTGTAAAGCATACTCCTTGTTTCTTTGTTGTCAGATGTCCTTTTCTTCTGATTCATCCCAAAGGATTCTCATGCGTACAGAATCCCATATTTCTTTGTATAAAAGAAACAAGCGTGTAACCAGAGCTGGTCATTTTGGCTTTGCAGACAGAATTCAGCTCCCTATTATTCCAACAAAAAGAGATACTCTGTGTAATTAGTCTTTCATGAGTATGAAACAAACATAAGAGAACAATGGGCATATGGCAAAAGAAACTTGGCAATAAACAAATATGCCATTTCTAAATTACCTGCCTTTGAAGATTAATTTATTCTAAGTGTGGCAAGATGTTCATGGATCTTGACACTTTGCTTGGCGACAGCGGTATTTCTTGATACCAGTTGATGCTTCCCACTCTCAGACTCCCATTAAAAGCTATGAAAACCTCTGTCACTTTCGGAGAAAACCTATTAAATGAACACTTTTCCTGTGAGTGACATTTGAGTAAAAACAGAGTATGAAGTCCTTTAGGCATCTTGTGTCCAAACAGCGTCAGGTACCCTGCACGTGCATGAAACAGGTTCCTGTGGAAAAAATCCATTTTCAACCAGTGACCTTTGCGGCTCAAGACACCGTTGGCAACGGCAAAAGGTTAATCTGTGTTTCAAAAGAGACTTGGTTGTGACATTTTGTGCTTGACTGGTGCTACCTAAATATTCAACGTAAGAAAAAGTTATGCTGTGCGTAAGTGTACTGCAACTTGTTTGAGCACGTGAAAAAATGTCGGTTTGGAGGGTACATTTCCCCCCAGATATTGCTGGAGTTTATTAGGTGAGAGAGCAGGGTTTATAGCCGCTTTGACAATTTGTCAGTCTCGTAGCGACTGGAACAAGGTTCATCAAGCCCCATGGCTTGATGTATTAACACGGTTGTGTATATATTTGTTGGAGCGTATAGTACTATAGCTCACACAAACACCAACCATATGTCCCAACGCATACCATTATCCTGACTCCGAGCCGGCCAGTCGGTCTCTAACTCGTATATGCTGAGCGTTAAGCAGAGCAGCAGAACCTCAACTTTTAATTTTTTTTCAAGTGGCCGGGGATTGAACCACCATCCTCCCGCATGCCAGGCCAACTCTCAACCACAAAACTACCCGGCCGCGATTTGCCCTGCAGCTTACTTGACGAATATCACTGGCTGTGGAACTAATTCGCCAGACTGCATTGGCCTGGCGATGTTTTGGATAAGTCGCCTGAAAATTTTATACTCATATACTCGCGTGTTACAAAAAATAATAAAAACAAAATCTGTATACAATCTCTTGAGATAATATCCCCATGGGTGTCTCCAAACGTTTGCGACTGCATTCGCTTAAATACGGTGGCTGATATAGGGCATCGCCATTTATTTTTATTTTAGTTATAACCAATGCTATTTAGTTATAATTAACTACATATAAAAATAAGCGGTCATGTCCTATATCAGACACCGTACTTAATGGTTTTGGAGAAGAAGTCTGTTTTTATCGCCATATATTGAAGGAACTTAGGAAAATTCATAAAAATCCAAAATTTGAAAATTTTGCAAAAGTAAAAAAACTCATTCACCTTTCTCTGTGTATTCCTTTCGGACAAAGTCAAGCAGAGCTAATATTGCTTATTGTTACTAGGTAAACAGGGACAACGAAAAAAAAAACATTCTACACTAATGAGAAGAGAACATTGTTCACGTGCAGAATGCCACTCAGACGGATAGGCCCTCTTTTCATTAGAAACTTAATTATAGAAAAGTTGGTATTTCCATCCGTTCTGTCAAACAATGCCTAATGACTAATATTGAATTTCGCCATCTTAGCTTTTTCAACAACATTCAGGCCCAGGCAGGCAACATTCAGGCAACAAGAAAGACCGCCTGGTCAGCAGAAAACCCCGCCCGTTAACAAAATTGTATTACTGCATTCATACGTCGGGTACTCCACACGTTATTACCATGGTATGAAGAATCGCATAATGGCAATATCTACGTATTTAACTTTCACTGACCTGACCTTTTCAAGGTTATTCAAGGTCAAACCTAATGAAAAATTTTGACTCTCCCTACATGTATACGCTTTACTGTTAGTGTTTCGCAGAGACATGTGGCCTAACTCGGACTTACACTATATAAGCCTACAAAATCTTGAGTGACATTGAAAGATTAAGTTTGAGGCCACTCTAGGTCAAATATAATGGTGCGGTTGGACTCTCAATGCCTAACTTCACATTAGTGTCTAATAGCCATCGCACTGTCTCTCAACGTTTAGCTGCTATAACCGTTTGAAAACTTCCAAAATGTCCAATTGCCACTCCCTCCTTTATCCCAGGGCCACTTCAATTATATGAAGCGGATTGGTTAAATATTTTTTGAGATATATTACTAAAAGACACACACATTCTCAAACACACACAGCATAGTATTAGCAGTGGCAGTGGCAGTAGCAGCACAGCATTAGCAGTGACAATGGCACTAGCAGTATAGTATCAGCAGTTGCAATAGCAGCAGCAACACAGCGTCGGCAGTGGCAATGGCAGTAGCATTACAGCTTTGGCAGTGGCAATAGCAGTAGCAGCACAGCTTCCGTAGTGGCAATGGCAGTAGCAGCACAATTTCGTCAGCTAATGGCAGTAACAGCAGAGTTTCAGCAGTGGTAATGGCAGTAGCGCTACATCAGCAGCGGTTGCAGTGATAGTAGCAGCACAGCATCAGCTGTTGCAGTTGCATCACAGCATCAACAGTGGCAGTTACAGCAGCAGTATATCTTTGGTACTGGTCGAAGAGGACTTGGGCATACCACGGGTGTTTAAGAGCTAAGAGTTCTCATAATATAACATAGCAAATTTGTCTCTACCACATAGTTTTGAGTAAGTCTGAGGTCCTGCGTATGTTTGCTCGAAGCCAAACAAATTGGCAGTTATGTGATGATTGTCCTATCACCATTATACCCGGGAGGGGGGTATTGGTTATAATATATATTGCGGCCCACTGCACGCGTTTGATGAATCAGCAAGGTTGCTGCTCATGTGCTGAAAAATAACGACGTGTGTTGGGAGAGTAAATTTGCTGAAATACGTCGTCAACAGTCAATATTTGAAGGAATACAAGGAAGCCATAACAAGTTGAACACATTGGGACCATTGATAGGCCCAACAGGAATCTCTCCCCCCCCCCTCCACATAAACACATGATGAGCATCACAATAAACCCCACCCAGCATAATTGGCGGGGTCTAACAAGAAACCGCTGGGATCGGGGAAAAAACTTCCTGTTATTAATAGTAATAACCTTTGGTCTAGGGCAACTCCTTGACGCAGAAACCCCCTCAAAAATTTGAGCGACCTTTGACCTTTCAAGTTCTCTCAGTGTCAAATCTCGATAGGCAGTCGAGGTGCATTAGTTCATATTTGTGTATAATAGTAATCCATGCGCTAACTTTGGTCTTTTACGAGATACGAGGCGTCAAAAAATTCGGGACAATGAATTGCGTGGAATTTAATTGCACAATTGAAATTCCCATATTTGACTTCCTATTAGTGTTTAATAATAACGTATAACCTAACTCAATTCTGATGAGGTTTAAGCCTTTAAAATCTGAATGACTTTGACGGTAACTTTGAAGGTTACAAAATTTATTCATGGTTTGGGACTAACCATATACGACTTCCTATTAGTGTTTAATAGTAAAGCATACCTTATTTTTACGACATATGAGGCCTCGCAAATTAGCAAATCTGCATTTCACCTTTTAAGGTCAATAGGTTCAAATCTAATGAGGCAGTTGGACTCTCCATATATAATTTGGCGCCTAGTACTAAGCACATGTCTTTCACCGTTATAGCCAATTCAAAATTTTGTTCTATCACTGAGTCAACATTTGGTTTAAATATGATTTATTTTTTGAGGTTTTCAGAAGTCTAATGAAAAAAAAAAATAAGGTCACATTTCGGACCTCCACTCTCACCCTAACCTCAGAGAGATGTTCTTCAAAATCAACCAACCCTTCTTTGGGTTAGAAGGAATAATACCCCACCGAAAATGAATTTGATTTTTTTGATTTCTAGAGATATTTTATTCACACACACACACACACAAACACGTCCACACAGCGTCAGGGTAAAAACCAGCCTTCGGGCGATGTTTGATTATCTGTCCCCACTTCAAGCCGGGAATGCACCCTCGGGAAACGGAAATATGTGCCATATCGTCACAAAGCACACAGCTGAGTAAACGAAACGCATCCAGCAATATACTGTTCCTAAAGAACATTTAGGAGAATTAGGGGTGGCAATTTTTTTGACACGTACACATGCTCACATGCATGGACGTGTCTTTCCATCTTATCAGAGCTGTCGCACAAAATATGACAACGAGAAAATTCTGTGCAATATGCCGTGCCTCATGCATTGTGCATCTGAATCATAAACTGTTTTCTTAACCTTTGTAATCCTTGTTTATTTCAAGAGTGATTCCTGCAGAACTTGATTTTTTAAAATAATTTTAATTTTGATTTATATCCTGTAAGTTGTAGCCAATAGACAATGTTTATCACGCAGCCCGATTGTCAAACCTTGAATTGCTGCTCCTACTACACATTGCGTTCAAAGGTTTTAAACTTAATTCTGCCGTAAGGCTGTCGTGTTATCCCAGTGGTAGTCACAAAGTTGTTTTCACACATGTATATGGTACGAACGTTTCCGAAAACTATTGTTATAGGCATAAAATGTCAAATGAACCTTCTTTCTTTTTGATGAAAATTAAAATTACCACAGAAGTCAATATTAGACGTTTAGACCAAGAACCTGAATTGCTTTGTATGTCCCCAAAAGTGTATCATGAGACGAAGTTGTCTATAAAGTTTCATGTGTCTGACACGACCTTGGGTGACTTGAAAGTAATTTGGAACTTCAAAGGTCCATATTTCATACCGGGGGCATCATGAAGCTTAGGGGGCTACCGCAGAATACTAATTCGAAAGTTTTCTATAGCAGGTTTCAGCATTTGATGTGAACTTCAGACGTGGGGTCAAATTCAAATGCATTTAAATTTAATAAATTCATTTAAACGCTATTGATAAGTTTTTCTTTTTTTTTTCATTTAAATTTTTGAGTTTAAATTATCTGTGGCGGCGATATCAATACATAAAAAATAATGACAGTTCTCATCATACTAATTGTCAACATTCACTTAGGACAGCGAGACTCCTATTCCCAAGACCATCACTAACACAGGATTACAAAGAAGCAGGAGGATAGATTCTCTCTGAGCCAACACCCACAACCTACCACCCCCGCCCGGCCAATGGGAACGCCCTTAGACACAGCGTGATTGCAAAACATGGAGCTTTCTTTGTCCGTTATCAGGGGGGACTAGGGTATTTTCATTACTTAGTTTTCGACTGAGAACAATAATTGCCCGCAGATCCTTTGGTCTTCTGTGGACAAGGTTCCATTCACTGTCTATACTGGAGCCAACGGTTTTAGCCAAACCAGCATCCCCAGACCGCCCCGCGTAGCCTAGTGGTTAATAGAGCGTCCTCTCGGGATGCGGGAGGCCGGGGTTCAATCCCCGACAGGTCACACCAAAGACGTAAAAAACTGGGAGGTTTGCGCTTCTCAGCTTGGCGCTTGGCATTAATGAGTTAGGCATCCGACTAGGCGGCTCGGAGTCAGTATAAATGGTCCGAGTGATTCCTTTCTGCTCACCTGTGTCGGAATTGAATCGGTGGCTTGGCACCCAAAAATTGTCGGGCGTAGATCGCTCGGCCCAAACAAGACAGGTCCATACTAAATCATCAC